>ERZ772889.28-NODE-28-length-146929-cov-207.009661_pt1 | contig 146929 bp, 115 predicted proteins | sample MGYA00512127_ERZ772889 | MGnify/ENA primary metagenome ERZ772889 (study PRJEB29015, sample SAMEA2737689) | human gut metagenome | biome: human gut; feature: human-associated habitat; material: faeces | place: China | collected 2012 ...
ATCGAACCCGGAGATAGCTGGTTCTCCTCGAAATAGCTTTAGGGCTAGCCTCATGGATCATTGGTGGGGGTAGAGCACTGAATGTGCGCGGGGGCCACAAAGCCTACCAAACGCTATCAAACTTCGAATACCATACAATGCAGACCATGGGAGTCAGTCCGCGAGAGATAAGTTCCGCGGGCAAAAGGGGAACACCCCAGATCAACCGCTAAGGTCCCCAAGTTCACGTTAAGTGGAGAAGGATGTGGAATTGCACAGACAACCAGGATGTTGGCTCAGAAGCAGCCACACATTTAAAGAGTGCGTAATAGCTCACTGGTCGAGTGATTGTGCGCCGAAGATGTCCGGGGCTAAACGTGACACCGAAGCGATGGGTGCATCTGAAGAAGATGCGCGGTAGAGGAGCAATGTGCAGAGGCAGAAGCCGTATCGAGAGGCACGGTGGACACTGCACAAGAGAGAATGCCGGTATGAGTAGCGAGAGGCATGCGAGAAACATGCCCGTCGAAAGCCCAAGGTTTCCTGGGGAAGGTTCATCCGCCCAGGGTAAGTCGGGGCCTAAGCCGAGGACGGAAGTCGTAGGCGATGGACAGCAGGTGTAGATTCCTGCACTACCGATGGAATGAAGCAGTGACACAGAAGGATAACTCGAGCAGGGTGATGGTCAACCCTGTGCAAGCATCGAGGTTGGGTTGTAGTGAAGTACGCAACCCTATAAGCTGAGATGTGATGCGGACCGAAATTTCAGTAGGGAAGCGAGTGAGTTCACGCTGGCGAGAAAAGCTGCTAGTATATCCAAAGGTACCCGTACCGGAAACCGACGCAGGTGGGCGAGGAGAGAATCCTGAGACGAACGGGAGAACCCTTGTTAAGGAACTCGGCAAAATGACCCCGTAACTTCGGGATAAGGGGTGCCTGCGAGAGCAGGCCGCAGAGAATAGTCACAAGCGACTGTTTAGCAAAAACACAGGTATCTGCGAAAGCGAGAGCTGACGTATAGGTGCTGACACCTGCCCGGTGCTGGAAGGTTAAGGGAACATGTTAGAGCAATCGAAGCATCGAACCGAAGCCCCAGTAAACGGCGGCCGTAACTATAACGGTCCTAAGGTAGCGAAATTCCTTGTCGGGTAAGTTCCGACCCGCACGAATGGTGTAACGACTTGTGAGCTGTCTCAACAGGGGGCCCGGTGAAATTGAAGTATGGGTGAAGATGCCCATTACCCGCGACTGGACGGAGAGACCCCGTAGAGCTTTACTGCAGCCTGATATTGAGTTTCGGTAACTGATGCACAGGATAGGTGGGAGTCTGAGAGACATGGGTTTCGGCTCGTGTGGAGACGATGTTGGGATACCACTCTTCGGTTACTGAAATTCTAACATAGCTCTGTGAAACCAGAGGATGGACAGTGTCAGGTGGACAGTTTGACTGGGGCGGTCGCCTCCGAAAGAGTAACGGAGGCGCCCAAAGGTACCCTCAGAATGGATGGAAACCATTCGAAGAGCGCAAAGGCAGAAGGGTGCCTGACTGCGAGATTGACAAATCGAGCAGAGACGAAAGTCGGGCTTAGTGATCCGGCGGTATTGAGTGGAAAAGCCGTCGCTTAACGGATAAAAGCTACCTCGGGGATAACAGGCTGATCTCCCCCAAGAGTCCACATCGACGGGGAGGTTTGGCACCTCGATGTCGGCTCGTCGCATCCTGGGGCTGAAGCAGGTCCCAAGGGTTTGGCTGTTCGCCAATTAAAGCGGCACGCGAGCTGGGTTCAGAACGTCGTGAGACAGTTCGGTCCCTATCCATCGTGGGCGTAGGAGTCATGAGAGGAGCTGTTCCTAGTACGAGAGGACCGGAATGGACGCACCACTGGTGCAACTGTTGTCGTGCCAACGGCATAGCAGGGAAGCGAAGTGCGGATGGGATAAACGCTGAAGGCATCTAAGCGTGAAGCCCACCTCAAGAATAAGACTCCACAATAGACCCCTGGAGGACTACCAGGTAGATAGGTCATCGGTGGAAGCGCTGTAAGGCGTGTAGCTTGATGATACTAATCGGTCGAAAGCTTCATTTAACGCTTGAAAGCTGAAAATGAGGATGGCTGAGCGGAGCGTAAGCAATGCGAAGTCAAGCGAAAGCAAATCTGAAACAGAAAACTGAGAACTAATTGGAACGGTCTGAAGAATCATTCGATGTGCAGTTGTCAGGGTGCAGGGGTCTTCGACCCTTCTCTTTCAAACGCAAGTAAGTAAAATGAAAGCAAGAAGAGAAAGGTGAAGCAATTAAATAGCTACCATTTCCGGTGGCAATGACGGAGAGGTTCCACCTGTTCCCATCCCGAACACAGAAGTTAAGCTCTCCAGTGCTGAAAGTACTTGGCTGGACACGGCCCGGGAGGATAAGTCGCTGCCGGATTCCTATTAGCCCTTGATTCGCGAGAGTCAAGGGCGTTTTTTTGTCGTTTTGGGGAATAGAAAATTCCCCGCGCGAACGATTGGGCGCAGGGGATGCGGCTGCCTTTTCCTATGATATTGGTCTTTTCCGCGGGTTCCAGAGGGCAATGGAAACAGACGAAGTCTGCGGTCGCCCTCTGGACTCCTTCGCCTTCGCCTCCCATGTTACAATGTGAAAGAAGAGGCTTGGGGGAACGGATGACGGAGCGGCACGCGGTCATAGCATGCAGTTGTCACCAACCCAATCGCGCGAAAGGGTCAAGGGAGGAACTCCCTTGCAGGGTGCAGGGACAGCGTCCCTGCTGGGGTCAAGGGGCAAAGCCCCTTGGGTCTTCCAACGCCCTTGTCACCCGAACGGCGGCGGGGGGAATAGCGGCAAATCCGGACAAGTCGGCGCAGGGCTGCCGCACGCTTCCCATCGCGTCATGTAGGCTTCGACAAGCAGTTCAATCGTGCAATCAAACACAGGGGGACGGCAGTCATCCGCACACACAGGCGCGCCGCCGTCAATCAGCCGAACACACGGCAGCACCATCATCTGGTTGCGCCAGCATTCCGCCTGCACACAGCGAATCGGCAGCGCAACATCCGTTGTCAGCACACTTTCGCCGCGCAAAACCTGCCCGCACTCCGCCTGCACTTGGCAAACAACCGGAATATTCACCCGCAGAAGGCACGGCACGGGTCGAGACGGTCGGCATCCGCGGCAGCCGCACGGGCGCGGTTCTTGGTACGGCGCAATCTCCCAATCCGCGTCACCGCACGCCGTAACGCCGACGAGCCGCAATCGCCCGTTTGCATCCTCCGGCAAACCGCCGACGTACAGCGCCACACACGCGCGCCGCTGCCACTCCCGCCCGCTGGCGAGGATTCGCGGCAATAAAACGCCCTTCTGCGTCGGCGGACAAGACGGGCAAGCGGGTTTCGGCGGGCAAGGCGGTCTGGACGGGCAAGGCGCTTGCGGCGGCATGGGACGGCAGCAATTCGGACGCTGATTCATGGCGATTCCTCCCATCGTGTGAGCTGTTCACTCCCAGCATATGCGCGGCGGGAAAATCGGGCACAAAAAAACCCGGCACGAAGCCGGGAATTTTGCGATTAGTTCAAGGATTCGGTCTCGTTTTCGATGGTCACATCTTCCACCGAACGAATCGCCCAGCGCGCAACAACCATCGTCTGGTCGCCCTTGCCGACGCTCAGGGTGATGGTGTCGTCCTTGATGCTCTCGATAGTTGCGTAGATGCCGCCGATGGTGCACACGCAGTCGCCCTTCTTCAGGGACGCGAGCATGGCCTGCTCCTTCTTGCGGCGCTTCTTCTCCGGGCGAATCATCATGAAGTACATCAGGACGAAAACCAGCAGCAGCGGCAGAAGGCTGAAGAGGATACCGACAATGCCGCCAGCGGCAGAATCCGTGGTGACGGCGGCAGGGTCGGCCGCACCGGTGGTGGTGGTTTCCGCAACGGCGGTGGCGATGCCCAAAAGCTTGGTCAGAAATTCCATGCGAATTAGCTCCTTTCAGTAATCCGGAATACTCTATCTATTGTAGCATATTTTTTCGCGCTTCACAAGAGGGGAAAACGGCCTTTTGCGCCATTCACAGAAATTTTGCATGACGGCATCAAGCATTTTTCCGCGAAGCTGCGCTTTCAGGCGCAAATTTGCATCTTTGGGGCACGGAATTGTAAAACTTGAGCATATTCGCTTGCAACAGGTGTTTTTTTTGATATAATGGTAATGGAATGCTGAAAAGCGCACAAACGAATGTCAAGGAGGCTGACGAATGAAGAAGCTGCTTGCGATTCTGCTGACGCTGGCGCTGATGCTGCCGCTGTGTGGTTTTGCGGAGGAAAGTGCGCCCGGCGCGACAAGGACAGTCATTTTCCTGAAAGACTTCAATGCGAAGGTGCTGGGGGCGGACATCGACGAAGCGGAGGAGAAAGCCGTCAATGACTTTCTGGATGCCCTGCGGGTGATAGTCTATCAGCAGGGGACAACGTCAGCCGCCTATGAGGTGACGCTGAACGACCAGCCTATTGTCGATTATGCCGTGCAGTTCAGCGGCGCGGATGTCTATGTCAGCAGTGACCTGCTGGGCGAGACGCTGTATCTGAACCTCGACGAGGACATGCAGCATTTCGGGGAGCTGGTGTACCGCCAGCAGCTCAGCCAGCGCGGTCTTACGGCGGAAGTCATCAACGAGACGGTATCCTCTGGGTACTACGCGGAGCAGATTGCGCAGGTGGGACAGATGGGCGCAATGACGGCGAAGGTACTCAAAAATCCCCTCTTCACGGAAAACGTGCAGGCGGAAGAAGTGCTGAATAGCCTTGCGGCGATTGACTTTACGGAGATGCAGCGCCGCTTGGCGGAATATCAGCCGTCCATGACGATTGACCCTGTGACGGAGCAGATCGAAGGCTGTGACCCGGCGATACAGGTGTGTACGTTCACGCTGACGAACGAACAGCTGGTCAATCGGCTGGCGATTCTGCTGGAAACGGCGATGCAAGTGCCTGTCGTCCAGAACTTCGCGGATTTGGCGGCGGATTATGGCAATCTGATGCAATTCATGTCGCAGACGACGACGGAAGAGTATGTGCCGCAGGAAATCGACTGGGCGGCGCAGGTACGTCAGCAGACGATGCTGTACAGCGACGCGCAGGTGACGATGTACACGGATGCGCAGGGGCAGCTTGTCAAGCTGATTGTGAACTATTCCGCGCTCCCGGACTGGGCGGAAAGAATGTCCGAGGTGGAGCCGACCGAGGGAATCCTGAAGCCCGTTACGTTCACGCTGAACCGGAACACGCTGGCGGACGGCTTGCAGTACGACTGGACGCTGGAAAAGGAAGAGAACAGCACGACGGGACGCCTCACCATCGGTGAAAAGAATGCCGAACTGGTGCTTATGCCGGATGACCAGACGCAGACGACGATTTCGCTGACGGTTGAGCCGAACCGCAGGGGCGGGAGGGTCGATGTAGAAGTGCGCACGACCTCCGAAGCGAACGGGACGGACAGCGGCATACAATTCGGCGTGTTTACGTCTGGTTCGAGCAGCAGTGTACATCGGGAGTCGAGAATTCGGCTCTTGTCTGGCGGTGAAGTCGGCTTGACCATCTACACGACGACCTTTTCGTGCAAACCGCGCCCCCTGCTGTCCGATGGCGACGTGCTGGACTTGGGCGAAATCAGCAGCGCGCGCTTCAAGGCGTACATGACGGGCGTGATGTTCACCGCCGGGCAGATTCTGCCGCGGTTTATGATGAATCTGCCGGACAGCACGCGCCAGTTCACCACCAGCGTGTCGCAGCTGATTCTGAACGACACGCCCTAAAATCAACAGAAAACATCACTGCCCCGCAGTGCTGTTATAAAAAGGGAAACCAAATAACAAGGAGGAAACCCCATGAAGAAATTGCTTGCGGTACTGCTCAGCATCATGATGCTGGCGATGCCCCTGACCTCGATGGCGGAAAACAGCGTGTGGGACAATGCCGCGCGTCAGGAAACCACCATCACCATCCACGACCTGAACGCTGACCTCGTGGCGGCGCTGGGCGGGGATGACACCGCGATGGCTGCCATCAACGACCTGCTGGCGGCGCTGTCCCTGACCGGCTATCAGCAGGGCGACGAAGCTGGCTTTGACCTGAACCTGAGCGGCAAGAGCGTGCTGGGTATGGCGTCGCTGACGACTGCTGCGGAAGAAAACCAGCTGATGTATGTGTCCAGCGCGCTGCTGGGCGGCGTGATTGCTGTGAACAGCAAGGACGTGGAAGCCATCAAGGAAAAAGCCCTCCGCGCGACGATGAAGATGTCCGGTCAGAGCGACGAGGAGATCGACAAGGCGATTGAAGAATCGAAGGAACAGCTGAGCGGCAATGCGGAATACACTGCCCTGATGGAAGCAGCGGCGAACCTGAGCAGCATGACGGAAGAGCAGCTCATGGAAGAACTGACGCAGGCGGACACTACGGCGTTCATGACCATGATGAACGAAATACTGTCCGGTGAAGAAATGGCAGAAGTGACCGAGCAGCCCGGCGACTGCGACGCGGCGAAGAGCTACGTCAAAGTCACCGTTCCGCCGGAAAAGATCGTCGAGATGACGAAAGCCCTGCTGGAAATGATCCACAGCGTTCCGAGCGTCGGTGCTTACATGGATGCGCTTTTTTCCGCTGCTGACACGAGCTGGGACGACCTGCTGAAAGAACTTGATGAAGCAGATCTCTACGCGGATGACATCGTTTATGAATACTGGATGACTGAAGCAGGCGAGCTGGTTCGCATGACGGCTTCGGTGAAGATCAACAACGGCGGCGAAGAACCCCTGCCGATCTCCTTCACGATGACCCGCAACACGGCGGACGGCGTGGCGACGTGGCTTGTGACCATCAAGAGCGCGGAAGATACCGCGGCGACGCTGACCTTCGCAGGCGACTTGGAGAACTTCACGGCGAACCTGACCGCCTATGATGGCGAAGACCCCGTTGAAATCAACGTCAGCGGCAAGGGCGTCGGCACGGACAGCAGCGTTGTTGATGTGGAAATCAAGGAAACGGTGGACGGTGTCGAGCAGGGCTTCGGCGTGGTGGTGACGACCGCTACGACGATGGACGGCGAACAGGGCGTCCGCAAGGTGGATGTGCTGGTGCGCTTCATGGGTCTGGACGTTGTGACCATCACGGCGGAAACCCGCACCTGCGACGCGAAGGACGCGCTGGACGTGAGCAAGGCGCAGGATTTGGGCGCGATGACGGACAGTGAGTTCCAGACGTGGTTCGTCAAGGTGATGAACAACCTGCAGAACCTGCCCATGACCCTGCTGATGAGTCTGCCGGAGAGCATGCTGACCCTGCTGATGGGCGGCAGCAACTGATACGATTTCCTGCATTTGGCTGTGCCATCTGCTTGCGCCTTTCCCACGCTGGCGTTCGCGTCAGCCAGAACGAATCATTTGCGGTGCATCTCGGCGCATTCTCATTTGGGAATAGTATCCGCATGGGAGGCTGACTGAAAAAGTCAGCCTTCTTTTTCATTGCCGGAACATGCTGATTTTCGACCAGAAAAGCAATCCAATTGTAAAAATATGCGCGGAATGGTTGACAAGTCGGGCGGATTGCTTTACCATAGTACATGGATTATTCTGTGACTTTACTCCGCACGGCTTGCGGATGATTCAGATGGAGGAACAGGCAAGATGAGGATGCTTGGCAAGCGATTTCTGTCACTCCTGCTCGCACTGGGAATGCTGCTGATGCTGCTCCCCACGGCTGCGGCATCGGAGCTGACGATGCTGCAAGTGGATTTTCTGGGCATGTATGCCACAAGCGCGGGAACGTATGAATCCCGGAAATTCACGGGCGATTTTACCGTCATGCAGAACGGGGAGGCGGTCGGCACGATTCGCCTGACCGACTTCGGCAGCGACCCGATTTCCGTCCCCGGAACGGGCAATGTGCAGCTTGTCCCGGTGGCGGAAACGATGCCGGAGGACGCCATTATGGCGGCGAGCTACACCGTGTCGATTGTCGGCGGACGGCTGAACAAAGCGGTCATTGCTGTGCTGACGGACACGGGTCTGTTCACCGTGCACACGGAGAGCAGCTCCTCTTTTGACCTGATTAACGAGCGCGGCGAGACGATTCTCTCCTTCGACACCGACAGCCGGGGCGACTATGCCCTGCCGGCGGCGATTCACACGGGGCTGTACACCCTGCGCATGACGAAGGCTTCGCTGGCCATTGAAAGCTGGCGCGACAAGATTATCAACATTGAGCGCTACACGGGTCCGGATTCCGTGACGAAGGTGAACGCTTCCTATTACTATGTGCCGCCGACGATGGCGCCGACCGCCACGCCTGAACCTACGCCTACGCCGACGCCCACCCCGACACCTACCCCGACCCCGACACCGACGGCAACGCCTACGCCGACGGCGACCCCGACATTAGCGCCGACGGAAGCGCCGACCGAGAATCCGACGGAAGAACCGACGGAGGAACCCACGGAAGCGCCGACGCCAACCCCGACGGCGACCCCGACGCCCACGCCGAGCCCGACGCCTACGCCTACGCCGACCCCCACCCCTGAACCCGTGGACGGCACGCTGACGATGCTCATGCGCGGCGTGAACGCGGCAGTGGCGTACCAGATTGTCAGCGAGGACGGCAAAACGACCCGCACGGGCTACCTGACTGATGGCGAGACGGTGAAGGAAGCCGACCTCTTCCACGGGACGTACTCCGTCACGGTGACGCTGCCGGAAGGCACGCTGCTGACGGGCGTGAACGGCTGGCCGAACCTGCAGAAGGGTCAGGCGCAGTGGCTGGTGAACATTCAGGCGATGCAGACCAGCCGTTATGAACTGGATCTGACGCTCAGCGGCGGCATGACCGGCAGCATCGACGATCTGTCTGCCCCGGCGGAAGTAACGATTTCCGGCCAGCGGATGAGTGAACAGATGACGGTCAGCGGCGCGTTTGCGCTGAACAACCTGTATCCTGATACCTACCAGATTACGGCAGCCTTGCCGCGCGGCCTGTATGACACCGAGGGCTGGACGCTCAGCACGACCGATACGGGCGTGACGGCGAGCATTCTGGTGGAAATCGGCGCGGGCGAAACCGTTGTGCTGCCGGCGCTGGCGAACCATGCCACCGGCGACGCTTCCGGCGTGGTGCTGGGGCTGGACGGTCAGCCGATGAGCGGCGTGCAGGTGCAGCTGGTCAATCAGGCGGGCGAAGTCGCGGCGGAAGCGGTGACGGATGAAAACGGCGCTTGGCAGGCGGAGTTCCTCGAATACGGGACGTACGTCGTCCGCTATGATGCGGGCGTGACCCTTGCCAACGGCGCGCTCGTCATTAGCGACAAACCCGCGACTGTGACCGCGAAGGCGGCGAATCCGGCGGCGCTGACCATCCACGCCTTCCGCGACAACGATAACAACGGTTCACGCGGGAAGTACGAGGAAGGCGTGTCCGGCGCGACGATGAGCCTCATCACCGAAGTCAACGGCGTGGAGGTTGTTGTGGCATCCGGCGAAACGGACAAGAACGGCGAAGTGTCGCTGGCTGTGCCGGCGGGGACGTACGTCCTGCGCAGCGAGCTGCCCGCGGGCTTCGGCCATGGTGCGCACGGCAAAAATGTCAGCGCGAACATGTCCATCATGGATGAAACGACCGAACGAGTGCAAAACAGCGTGCCGCTGACCCTCGAAGCCGGTTCTGTGACCGACGTGGGCGTCGGCGTGATGACGATGGCGGCGCTGCAGGGCCTTGTGTGGCTGGATGAAAACGACGACGGCGTGTATCAGGACGGCGAACCCGGTCAAGCGGGCATCAAAATCCGCGCCGTCGGCGTGAAAAACGGTCTGGTGTACGAAACCGAGAGCGGCGAGGACGGCAAATTCTACATCGGTCAAATGCGCTACGGCACATACAATGTCGAATACAGCCTGCCGGACGGCCTGGTGTTTGCGCGATACAGCCAGACGGGCGGCAATCGCCGCTCCATCATCACCAGCGAATTCAAGCGCTCCGAAACGGATCAGGTGATTCTTGAACGCGGTGACTTGGAGGAAGTCCTCCTTGGCGTGATGAAGGGCTCTAACATCAACGGCATCTGCTTCTTGGATGAAAACAACAACGGCGTGTACGACGAGGGCGAAAAGACGCTGGAAGGCGTGAAGGTCGTCCTGTACCGTCAGGCCATCGGCAAGGAGCTGCTGAACACCGTCTCCGACGAGAACGGGCGCTTCACCTTCGCCAACATCCGCGGCAGCACGTTCCGCGTCAAAGCGACGATTCCGCAAGGCTATGTGTACACCATCGCGGGCGAGGGCGAGTACGGCAACATGTTCGCCCCCGGCACTGACCGCCGCGAGCACACGATTTCCGACGTGGTGCTGGAGAACGACAGCGAGATGACGATGGCCATCGGCGCGATTACCTACGGCAGCATCTCCGGCACGGTGTATCTGGATGACGACTTCTCCGGCAGCCGGATGGACGCGGAAAAGATGGTCAACAACTTCACCGTCACCCTGACGGATGAAAACGGCAATACCCGCACGGCGAAAACGAACCGCAGTGGCGTGTATACCTTCGATGACCTTGCGCCGGGGCAGTACACCGTGAGCGCGACCGCGAACCGCGGCTTGGCGTTCACGCGCACGGGCGACGGCAATATCCTCCGCAACCTCTCCGGCGGCGCGGGCGAAAGTGAACCGGTGGCGCTGACAATGGGCGCGGATTTGACGGGTCTTGATATCGGCATGATTACCCCCGGCCATGTGTCCGGCGTGGTGTTTGCCGACAAGAACGACAATGGCCTGCGCGACGCGGATGAAGGCGGCTTGCTCGGCGCGGTGGTCCACCTGATGGACGAAACCGGCGACGTGGCAACCCGCACCATCGGCGCGGATGGCAGCTTCCTGTTTGACGCGGTGCTGCCCGGAACGTACCGCCTGCGCTACGAGCTGCCGGGCGACGGCGTGTTTGCTCCCCTGACGGACGGCGGCAACACCATCGCGCCGGATTCCGACGGCACGACGGATTCCTTTACCATCGGCGTGGGCGAGGAAGTCACCGCGCCCCTGTGCGGCGCACTGGCTTTGGGCGACATTGAAGGCGTGGTGTTTGCCGATCACAACGGCAACGGCGCACAGGATGCAAACGAAGCGGCGCTTGCCGGCGTGACACTGATTCTGACCCCCTCCCGCGAGGATTTGACGGAGCAGACCGTCCTCACCGATGCGACGGGCGCGTACAGCTTCACCGGGCTGCGGCCGGACACTTACACGCTGACCCTGCGCTTCCCAGAGGGCATGGTGCTCTCCAAGCTGGACGGCAATGTGACCCTGCCGCTGATGCACGGGCTGAACGAGCAGCAGGTGAGCATCGAAATCGGGCTGGGCGAGGAATGGCTGAATCAGGCGCTTGGCGGTGTGATTCCGTCGAAGATGTCCGGTCAGGTTTGGGTGGATGAGAATGACAACGGGCGCATGGACGCGGGCGAAATCACCCCGGAAAACGAGACGCTGACCCTGCTGGATGAAACCGGCGCGGTGTTTGCGCAGGTGCAGACCGATGCGGATGGGCGGTTCGCCATCGACGGCATTGCCCCCGGCGTCTACAGCCTTGCCTACGACATCAAGGAAGGCACGCAGGCGGCGCGTCTGGGCGACAGCACCTTCACCACCGAGGGCAGTCAGCTCGTCATGACCGAAATTGAAATTAGCGAAAACAACAACTATACTGCTCCGATGCTGGGCTTGAAGATTGACACAAGCATCGGCGGCATGGTCTGGTGCGACAACGCGGGCGAGATTGCGCCCCTGTCCGGCGCGGAGGTTATCTTGCTGGACGAAAAGGGCAGCGAACTGCAAACCGCGACGACGGGCGAGGACGGCATCTACCGCTTTGACGGCTTGAGGCCGGGTAACTACCGTCTGCGTGTGACGCTCCCGAACGGCTACGTCGTCGTAGAAAAGGACGACACGCGCCTCAAGGACGGGCAGAACATCAGCGTGATGACGACCTACACCGCCCGCGAGGGAGAGAGCGACCTGATTGCCCTGCGCATGAGCCAGCATCAGCTGGAACAGAATATTGGCGCGGTGCAGCCGGGCACGCTGGGCGACTTCTGCTGGCTTGACCTGAACGGCAACGGCCTGCAGGACGCGGGCGAACTCGGTCTGGGAGACATGCGCATCGAGCTGTGGCGCAACAATCAGCTCGTCGCGGAAACGACGACCGACGCGTATGGCTACTACACCTTTGAGAACCTGTATCCGGGCGTGTACACGCTCAAGCCCATCTACCCGGCGGAAGTTGTGCCGACGCGTATGCGCACGGATATTCCGCTGATTGCGTCGATTCTGGGCGAAAACGGCGAATCGAACCCGGTTCAGGTGACCTCCGCCAGTACGACCTACACGGCGGATTTGGGCTTCGTGCTGGTTGATGACGACGTGCTGCCGGCGAACTACGGCATCGGCGAAAAGCAGGACTGGACGAAGAAGTAAGGGACAATGCGGAATTGCGCAGCCGCGGATGGCGGGGTGCTGCGGGGGCGAAAGGCTCTCGCGGTGCCCCGTTTTTTGTGAAGGAGGAGGGAAGCAAAGTCCGCTTTTACGGAAAGAATCAACTGTTTGTTTTGGGGAGAATTGAAAAGTAAATAAAAGTTACTTCACTCGCATTTTCCGAATGAAAATGGAAGCTGCTTCATTCTGAAATCCCAAATCCGCGCGAATCAACCGTTTTCCTGCGCGAAAGCGTATTGCAAAAGCGGCTTGCATTTGGTATCATAAATGTTACCAGATGTGGCTGTTCAATATGGAAAAAAAACAGCCGAATCATGCTGGAAATGAAAGGACGGAAACAAATATGAAGAAACTCCTTGCTCTCCTGATGGCGCTCATGATGTGCTGCACTGCCTTTGCGTTCGCGGAGGAAGAAGCGGAAGTGCCGGCAGTTGAAATGAATGTCAGCTTCGAGGCGCAGACGGTTGCGCTGGGTGAAACGGGTCTGACGATGCAGATTCCGGCGGACTGGGCTGTTCAGGAAGTCCCCGCAGGCACGGAAAACGCCGAGAACATCCTGCTCTTCGCCGTCAACGCCGACCAGACGGTCAGCATTACGGTGCAGAAGTCCGCGATGACTTTCGAAACGCTGCTGCAAGGCATTCAGGATGCGGGCGCGACGGAAGAAATGCTCGCTGAGCTGTATGTCAACGAGAACTATTGCCTGATGTACACGCCGGGCGACACCGTGCTGGCGCTGTATGCTTTCCTTGACGACGAGACGGTTCTCGCCGTGACGTTCCAGGTCGCCAGCAAGGAAGTGGGCGACGCGCTGGAAAACATGCCGCTGGAGATCTTCGGCAGCTTGGCGGCAGCGGAGTAATTCACTTCGTTACCACGATGCAGGACGAATGAGCGTCCTGCATTTTTTGTGCGCAAAAATGCACAAGGAGCTGCAGAAAACTTGACAAATGCAACTACATGGCCGAAAATATTCAAAATACACGAGAAAAACATGAAAAAAACACAGTTTGTGCAGCAAAGCACTTGATTTTCTCCATACAGTGTTGCATAATAAAGCATCGGCACGGTGAAGCCGGCTGGTTTTGCGCGTCGATGAACAAGAAACGCAGGCAGACGCGGCAGCGCCCCTGCCGGGAAGGTGGAGCGGATGAATTCCAAGATGCTGTTTTATATCCTCAAGCGCGTGCTGCTGGCGCTGCTGACCATCTGGATTGTGATCACGGTGACATTCTTCGTGATGCACTCGATTCCGGGTGGACCGTTCGCAAGTGAAAAGGCAATTTCCGCGGAAGCGCAGGCGGCGCTGGAGGCCAAGTACGGGCTGGACAAGCCGCTGGGTGAACAGTATGTGACGTATCTGCGCGACGTGGTGACGAAGCTGGACTTCGGGCCGAGCCTGAAACAGCGAGGTCGTCAGGTCATCGACATTATTCTGGATGGCATGAAGACCTCCGCGAAGCTTGGTCTGATTGCGGCGTTCAGCGCGGCGATTGCCGGCATCGTCCTCGGCGCGCTGGCGGCGCTGCGGCGCAACACCGTGCTGGATAAGATTATCATGGTGATTACAACCGCGTTCGTGTCCATGCCGTCGTTCATTATGGGGTCATTCCTGCTGATAGTGTTCTCAGTCAAGTTAGGCTGGGTACCCGCGAACGGTGCGACGGCCGAAGGGCTGATCCTCCCGATTATCACCCTTGCGCTCTACCCGATGAGCTACATCACGCGCCTGACGCGCTCCTCCATGCTCGACGTGCTGGGGCAGGATTATATCCGCACCGCGCGCGCCAAGGGCGTTTCGGGCAAGAAAATTATCTTCGGTCACGCGCTGAAGAACTCGCTGATTCCGGTTATCACCTATTTCGGCCCGATGCTGGCGTTCATCGTCACCGGTTCGATGGTCGTCGAGCAGATTTTCGCCGTGCCGGGCATCGGCCGCCAGTTCGTATCCAGCATCACCAACCGCGACTACACCATGATTATGGGGACGACTATTTTCCTCGCCTCTTTAATCGTGATTATGAATCTGATCAGCGACCTGCTCTACAAGGTGGTTGATCCGCGCATTGATTACGAATAAGGAGGCCTCTGCATCATGATGATGAACAAGAAAAAGCCCTTTAGCCTGCATCTGGATGTGGATTCCTTCATGCCCGCGACGACGGAGGAAAAGGAAGTCATCTCCCGGATGCGGCCGTCCTCGACCTTTTTCCGCGATGGCGTGAAGCGCCTGCTGAAGAACAAGGTCGCGACCATCAGCCTGATTCTGATTGTGCTGATTACGCTGTCCTCCATCATTATTCCGATGTTCTGGCCGTACTCGTATGACCAGATGCTGGGACAGACGAAGGGACGCCCGATGGACAACAGCTACAACAACCTCGCGCCGTTCCAGTACGGCAAGACGGAACTGAAGAAAATCGACAAAGGGGAATCTGTTTTCCCGCACATCTTCGGCACGGACGCGCACGGACGCGACTACTTCATCCGCGTCGTCTACGGGACACGCATTTCCCTTGCCGTCGGCTTCTTCGCCAGCATCATCGTGCTGGTGATTGGCATGATGATTGGCGCAGTCGCAGGATATTTCGGCGGCAGGGTGGACTTGTTCATCATGCGAATCGTCGATATTATCTACTCATTGCCGGACATGCTGGTTATCATCCTGCTGGCGGTCGTGCTGGGGCAGGTGCTGCATGTGGAAGGCACCATCTTAGAGAAAATCGGCTCGAACATCATCAGCATGTTCATCGTCTTTGGTCTGCTCTACTGGGTGGGCATGGCGCGCCTGATTCGCGGTCAGATTCTGTCCCTCCGCGAGCAGGAGTATGTGCTGTCGGCGCAGGCGACGGGCGCGAAGGCGCAGTGGATTATCCGCAAGCACCTTCTGCCGAACTGCATCAGCGTCGTGATTATTTCGACCGCGCTGCAAATTCCGAACGCGATTTTCACCGAAAGCTTCCTGTCCTTCCTGGGTCTGGGCGTCAACGCGCCGATGCCCTCGCTGGGCTCGCTGGCTTCTGACGCGCTCAACGGCATCTATTCCTACACCTATCGCCTGATTATCCCCGCCGTGGTCATCTGCCTCATCGTGCTGAGCCTGAACCTGTTCGGCGACGGTCTGCGCGACGCATTTGACCCGAAGCTGAATGCGTGATGAAAGGAGCTGGACAAAATGGCATTGCTGGAAGTCAATGACCTGCATACATCCTTCTTCACCGACGCGGGCGAAGTCAAGGCGGTGGACGGCGTTTCGTTCCGCCTTGACCACGGCAAGGTGCTGGGCATCGTGGGCGAAAGCGGTTCGGGCAAGAGCGTCACGGCGTATTCCATCATGCAAATTCTCGCGCCGACGGGCAAAATCGTCAGCGGCAGCGTGAAATTCGACGGGCAGGAGCTGGTCGGCGCGGACGAGAAGCTGCTGCGCTCCGTGCGCGGCAACCGCATCTCGATTATCTTCCAAGACCCGATGACGTCCCTGAACCCGACCTACACCATCGGCCGGCAGCTGATGGAAGCAATTCTGCTGCACACCGACCGCAACCGCCATCAGGCGCGCGAACGCGCGGTGGAGATGCTGAAGCTGGTCAACGTCAACGAGCCGGAAAAGCGCATGAAGCAGTACCCGTTCGAGCTGTCGGGCGGTATGCGGCAGCGCGTAATGATTGCCATGGCGCTGGCGTGCGAGCCGGACATCCTGATTGCCGACGAGCCGACGACTGCGCTGGACGTGACAATTCAGGCGCAGATTCTTGATTTGATGCGCGACCTGCAGAAGAAGATGGGCATGGCGATTATCATGATTACGCACGACTTGGGCGTTGTCGCCCAGATGTGCGACGAGGTCATTGTCATGTACGCTGGTTCTATCTGCGAACAGGGGACGGCGGATGAAATCTTCTACAACCCGCGCCACGAGTACACAAAGGGCTTGATGCGCTCCATCCCGACGGCGGAGAACAACGGACAGCGCCTGGAGCCGATTACCGGTACGCCGATTGACCTGCTGAACATGCCCAAAGGCTGCCCGTTCGCGCCCCGCTGCGAGGCGGCGATGAAGATTTGCCTGAAAGAGAAGCCGGTTCGGATGCTCATCAATGACGACCATATGGCAACCTGCTGGATGAACGTCAAGAAGGGCGTTGAGGACGGCAGCATCACGGAGGAAGGAGGAGTGCCCTGTGTCTGAAGCGCAGATGCACCAGCCGCTGCTGGAAGTCAAGGGACTGAAAGAATACTTTGACATCAACATGGGCTTCTTCCGCACCAAGCCGCTGAAGGCGGTCGATGATGTGTCCTTCACCATCAACAAGGGCGAAACGCTCGGTCTGGTGGGCGAATCCGGCTGCGGCAAGACGACTGTTGGGCGCACCATCCTCCAATTGTACAAGCCGACGGCGGGCGAAATCATTTACGATGGCAAGCCCGTCAAGACGAAAGCGGACTTGCAGAAGTTCCGCACGAAGGCGACGATGGTGTTCCAAGATCCGTACTCCTCGCTGAACCCGCGCATGACCGTGTCGGACATCGTGGGCGAACCGCTGGATGTGCACCACCTGTATTCCTCCAAGAAGGAGCGGGAGGAGCGCATTTTGCAGCTGCTGGGCTATGTCGGGCTGAACAGTGAACACGCCTCGCGTTACGCGCACGAGTTTTCCGGCGGTCAGCGGCAGCGCATCGGCATTGCCCGCGCGCTGGCGGTGAATCCGGAATTCATCGTCTGCGACGAGCCGGTGTCGGCGCTGGACGTGTCGATTCAGGCGCAAGTCATCAACATGTTTGATGATTTGCAGGATCGGCTGGGGCTGACGTACCTGTTCATTGCGCATGACCTGCTGGTTGTGCGGCATATTTCGGACAGAATCGCCGTGATGTATCTGGGCAAGATGGTGGAGCTGGCGTCGGCGGAGGAAATCTACAATCACCCGCTGCACCCGTATTCCAAGTCGCTTTTGTCCGCCGTTCCGCTGCCTGACCCGAAGGCGGCGCGCGCGAACAAGCGCATTGTCCTCTCCGGCGACATTCCAAGCCCCCTGAACGCGCCGTCGGGCTGTCCGTTCCGCACGCGCTGCCCCTACGCCACCGAAGCCTGCGCGCAGTCGATGCCGCCCTTCAACGAAGTCGAGAAGGGTCACTTCGTCGCCTGCCACCGGGTGAAGGAACTGGGGTAAAAGGGGAGACGCCAGAGGCTCTGCCTCTGGACTCCGGCAGGGGCGCTGCCCCTGCACCCTGCAAGGGACTTCGTCCCTTGACCCTTTCGCGCGATTGCGTTAGTGACACTGGCATACAGTGTCCGCGTGTTAATCCGCGAAAAACGTGCTTCAAGGATGCGCTTTACGCATTTTTGATACAGACAGTCTACGAAAAGCAAGGCTGTCACAGAATATTAAGGGAGGTTTTTTCATGAAGAAGCTGACTGCTCTCCTGCTCGCCATCGCAATGATGGTGACCTGCACCCTGTGCGCTGTCGCCGAAGACGGCAAGACGTACATGGCTGTCTGCATCGCGTCCGAGCCTGATACGCTTGACCCGGCGCTGAACTCCGCTGTGGACGGCGCGACGATGGTCGCTCACCTGTTCGCAGGCCTGTCCACTTGGGCGCAGACCGACGACGGCAAGCTGGAAATCCTGCCGGACTGCGCGGTGGAACTGCCGGATCCGGTGGTCAATGACGACGGCACGGTGACGTACACCTACACGCTCGTTGACGGCCTGAAGTGGTCCGACGGCAAGGATTTGACCGCGAAGGACTTCGAGTTCGCGTGGAAGCGCGCTGCTTCCTCCGAGCTGGGCGCGGACTATGGCTACATGTTTGAAGTCGTCAAGGGCTACACTGCGGACGGCTCCGACCCCAAGGCGGAAAACCTCGCTGTGACCGCCGTGGACGACAAGACCCTGACCGTTACCCTGAACAACCCCGTTGCCTACTGGAACGAGCTGCTCGCCTTCCCGGCGTACATGCCCGTGCGTGAGGACGTCGTCGCCAACGAAGCGTGGGCGACCGATCCTTCCACCTACATCGGCAATGGTCCGTACACCATGACCGCGTGGGAACACAACAGCAAGATCACCCTGACCAAGAACCCCTACTATCATGCGGTGGACAAGGTCACGATGGACGAGCTGGACTTCTACCTCTCCGACGACGCGAACAACATGCTGGCGAACTTCCAGAAGGGCGACTGGCAGCTGATCGACGACGTTCCCACCTCTGAAATCGCGTCCCTGAAGGAACAGTATCCGACGGAATTCGTTGTTGCTGGCCAGATTGGTACCTACTATGTCTGCTGGAACATCAACGAAGAAATCCTGCCCGCTGACGTGCTCGCGAACATGACCCCCGAAGAAGCGGAAGCGGCGCGCGCAGAAGTCCGTCAGGCGATTGGCTTGCTGTTTGACCGCAACTACATCGTCACCGAAATCGGTCAGGCTGGTCAGCTTCCTGCGTCCAGCTTCGTCCCGATGGGCATGACCGATGCGGACGGCTCTGAGTTCTACAAGAACGCGGGCCATGTGGAAGGCGTCACCGGCTACTACGACGTGACCGACGACGAAGACGTCTACATGGCGAACTTCGACAAGGCGGTTGAAACCCTGAAGAAGTACTACACCTACGACGAGGCGAACGCCGTCTTCACCAACTTCCCGTCCCTGACCTACCTCTACAACACCTCCGAAGCCCACAAGGCGATTGGCGAATACCTCCAGAGCGCGGTTTCTGCGGTCGGCATCACCATGAACCTGAACAACCAGGAATGGAACACCTTCCTGAACACCCGTAAGGCGGGCGATTACTCCATCGCGCGCAACGGCTGGCTGGCGGACTACAACGACCCGATCTGCTTCCTCGACATGTGGGTGACCGGCTCCGGCAACAACGACGTACAGTACGGCAAGGGCGCGAATGCGGATCTGAAGATCTACAGCCTCGACCTGACCCCCTACGGCTACGACGTGAAGGTGGAGAACGGCACTTGGGCGGAAACCTATGACGTGCTGATTTCTGCTATCAAGAGCTGCACCGACAGCGCGAACCGTTATGCCATGATGCACATCGCGGAAGATATGCTGATGAATACCGGCTGCATCGTGCCGCTGTGCTACTACACCGACATCTTCATGATCGACGACTCCGTGCAGGGCTTCTTCTCCAACCCGCTGGGCTACAAGTACTTCATGCACTGCACCATCGCTAAGTAATTCCATCCAAGTTTGGACAAATCCACGGGCGAATCGGCTTCAAAACCGGTTCGCCTTTTTTTCGCATGTTGGAAAGATACACTTTGCCATCCTTGGCAACCGACATTTCCTGCTTTGGCAAGGTGTGTTCGGCGGAAAACATGCGCGAATTGACGGGAAAACTGCGTGAATGCAGGAATTTTCAGCAGGAAAAGGGAGAGGAAACGTCCAATTAATCCATTGAATGGCGGTGGTAAACAGCGCTTGCCAATGGTATACTGAAACCAGAAAGGGCGTTTTCCATGTGGAAAAGCCTGCGGAAGCTATCAGCAAGGAGGAAGAAGCATGAAGCGAATCGCACGATGGAGCACCATTTTCCTGCTCTTATGCAGTATCATTTGGGCGGGTACAGCATCGGCGGCCATGATTGTGGAAAACAACATGGGCGCGCTGAACACACTGAACACCATCAACAAGAACCAGACACCGCAGGGCAAGGACTCAGCGCTGGAGCGGCTGGCGAAAGAAATCGGCGCTGGCATGTGGGACAATACGGACTGGGATGACCCGGCGTTTCAGGAGAACATCGGGCGATTTGGCATCACTGTGTTGAAAAAGGACACGCAGCCGCCGGAAGCCTTCATCGGCGACGCGATTTTTGACCATCTGGGCGACACGGAGTTCAATGCGCCGGAAATGAACGGCAATCTGCTGGTTCTTGGCGGGCTGAACGCTAATCTGCCGTCCGGCAAAATCGACCGCCTGTATGTGCTGTCGGACGAGGACGTTCGGCTGAACATCGGCGCGGCGGCAGAGGTTCAGGAACTGATTCTGGGCGCATCGGGGAATGTGTCGCTGAACGGCGAGGGCAATGTCCGCTCCACCATCGTGGTGGACAAGCCGATGAATCTCGATATCGGGATTGCGACGAACCTCGTGAACCTGACGGATGACCCGCTGCCGACGGGCGATATTGTGCTGAATCCGGGCAAGAACGCGCTTGTGCCGGGGCAGCAGCTGCATATGGGCAGCGAGCTGAAGGTGGAGAAGAAAATCAGCCTGACCGTGCGCTTCCGCCTTGTTGACCAGAGCGCCAAGGACATGCAGCTGGAAACGGCGGACTGGGATGGCGCGCTGCTGACCGAAACGATAGTGCAGTACACGGGCGACAGCTGCCCGATGGGCGCGGTCAACATGATGGGCAGCATCGAGGCGGCGTTTGCGGAGAAGTATCCGGATTTGCAGGAGCAGTATGTGCTGCTGCCGGAAATGCGCAGCGCAGACCCGTGGAGCAAGGTCTACCGCCTGAATGGCGGCGAATCCTGCTTTGCCGTGGCGGAAAATTATGTCTATCTCTCCCGCGAGGGCGATGTTGCGTTCCCGCTGACGGATGACAGCACGCTGGTAGCGGAATTCCCGGTGTACGTCTACCGCTATGGCGAGCAGGACGGGCGCATCACCTACCGCGTTCGCATCAGCGGCGCGCGCCCGGATTACTTCACGCCGAGCCTGACCCTGCGCAGCGGCGCCGTGGCGAGCTTCACCTTCGATAAGGAGCGCGGCGAGTGGGTGACGCAGTTCAAGCGCAGCGACTTCGGCGCGGACGAGCGTGCCCTCATTCACCTGACGGGACTGCGCGGCGAGGAGACGGACACATTCCTGCCCGTAACAGGCCGCGAAGAAAGGCGCATCGTTACGCTGACGTGGACGGCGGACACGCAGCGCGTGACCATCGACGCGCAGAACGTCCTCTGGGGCAGCGACATGCCGGCGGCGGGCAACGACCTGCTGTGCCGCGCGGGTGAGCAGGTGACGGTGCAAATCGCGCCCGCAGCGGGCTATCGCGGCATCCACGTTTTCCTGAGCGACCCCGCTATTTCCCTGAGTATCAGCGAGGGGAACGACGCGGTTTCCTTCCTCATGCCCTACGCGCCGCTGACCTTGACGCTGACGGCGGACAAGCTTTATACCGTCACGCTGGACACGGCAGGCGGCGATCCGATCCGTCCCATCCAGTACACGGTGGAATCGGAAGCGTTCCAGCTGCCGACCCCGGTTCGCACGGGCTACATCTTCCTCGGCTGGACGGGCGAGGGCATCACCGAACCGCAGAAAACCATTGAAATCCCGCAGGGAAGCACGGGCGACCGCACTTACACCGCGAACTGGCAGGTGATTGAATACACCATCATTACGCTGCTGGAAGGGGGCAATGCGGGCTCGTCGCAAGTGTATTTCTACACGGTGGAGCAAACCGTAACGCTGCCGACCCCGACCCGCACGGGCTACACGTTCATTGGCTGGACAGGCGAGGGCATCACGACGCCGCAGCCGAACGTGACCATCCCGAAGGGTTCGACGGGCGACAAGAGGTATATCGAGAACTGGGAACTGACAGAATACAACATCACCATGGATTTGAACGGCGGCAGCGGTCAAGAAAAGGTGGTTTACACCATGACGGATGAGGATTTCGAGCTGCCGACCCCGACCCGCAACGGCTACGAGTTTGTCGGCTGGACGGGCGAGGGCATCACGACGCCGCAGACAAGCGTCAAAATTCCGAAGGGTTCGACGGGGAACAAGGCGTATACTGCAAACTGGAAGGTGATTGAATACACCATCACACTGGACACGAACGGCGGTCCAAACGTGTCTCCGATAAAATACACCGTGGAGGATTCCTTCACCCTGCCTTACCCTCTCCGTCCGGGCTACGAATTTGCCGGCTGGGTCCTCGATGGCAGCGGTATGCTCCCTGCCACGACGCTCATTATTTACTATGGCACAACCGGCGACCTCCATTACAAGGCGGAGTGGCGTTTGGCGGAGTACACCATCAACATGGATTTGAACGGCGGCAGCGGTAAAGAAAAGGTGGTTTACACCATAACGGATGAGGATTTCGAGCTGCCGACCCCGACCCGCAACGGCTACGAGTTTGTCGGCTGGACGGGCGAGCGCATCACGACGCCGCAGACAAGCGTCAAAATTCCGAAGGGTTCGACAGGCAACAAGGCGTATACCGCAAACTGGCAGGTGATCAAATACACCATCATTACGCTGCTGGAAGGGGGCAATGCGGGCTCATCGGGAGCGTATGTCTACACGGTGGAGGAAACCTTCACGCTGCCGACCCCGACCCGCACGGGCTACACGTTCTGGGGCTGGACGGGCGAGGGCATCACGAAGCCGCAGCCGAGCGTGACCATCCCGAGGGGTTCGACGGGCGACAAGACGTATATCGAGAACTGGGTAGAGACAGGATACACCATCACCCTGGATTTGAACGGCGGCAGCGGTAAAGAAAAGGTGATTTACACCATGACGGATGAGGATTTCGAGCTGCCGACCCCGACCCGCAACGGCTACGAGTTTGTCGGCTGGACGGGCGAGCGCATCACGACGCCGCAGACAAGCGTCAAAATTCCGAAGGGTTCGACGGGAAACAAGGCGTATACCGCAAACTGGAAGGTGATCAGATACACCATCACACTGGTCACGAACGGCGGCGCAGTCATAGCTTCGATACGCTACACCGTGGAGGATTCCGTCACCCTGCCCATCCCTCCCGAGCGTCCGGGCTACGAATTTGCCGGCTGGGTCCTCGATGGCAGCGGTCAGTTCCCTTCAACGCCGATGATTATCCCCGAAGGCTCAACCGGCGACCGCATTTACGAGGCGGAGTGGCGTGTGGCGACGTACACCATTACCTACGTGAGCCACGGCAAAGCATATAATTGGGTTCAATACACCATCAACAACCAAATTTATTTCGGGCTACCGGAAGAAGACCCGTCCTACTACCTCCCGGGCTATACCTTTGTAGGCTGGAAAATCGACGGCGTAGAAGGAACGCCGCGCTCCTACATGCTGCCCAAGGGCTCGTATGGCAATCGAACGGCGACCATGCTTTGGGAGCCAATTCCGTAAGCGTAAACAAGGAGAACAAGGAGGGGATGCGCATTGGACTACCTCAGCGTAAAGGAAATAGCGGAGCTGTGGGGCGTTTCCATCCGCATGGTGAATTACTACCTGAATACCGGGCGGATTCAGGGGGCAATCCGGAAATCGGGCGGGTGGCTGATTCCGGCGAATACGCCGCATCCGGCGGATTTGCGCAAGAGCGGGCAGCGCGGGCAGGAAAAAATCCCCCCGCGGATGGCAAAGTGCTATATGCCGCTGATTTCCCGCCCGTGCGACAACGGCTTCCAAAATCTCCTGCTGACCATGAACGACGAGGAGGAACGCGACATCGCCTGCGCCCTGCACCACTATTTCCGCGATGAGCACGAGGAAGCCCGCGAAATCAGCGAGAAATACCTGACGAGCAAGTGCCCCGAAATCCGCCTGTCCGCGCTGATTACCAACACGATGGCGATGCTGCAGACGGGGGACGCCGCCAAGTGCCGCCGGAATCTCGAAATGATTCAGCGGGACGGGCAGCGCGCAAACGACGATTCGTGGCGGCTGTACAGCAGCATTACCGACGCGCTCATCAGCGTGTTCTTCCACTCCGAGAAGCTCGACTTGACCCCTATCCGCCCCGCTATCGGTATTCTTCCGCCCGGAATGCAGTATTTCGCCATGTACGCCATCGCCCACGCGCTCTACATCCGGCGCGAATACGAACACGCGATGGGCATTGCCGAATCCGCCCTGCTGATGGCGGGCACGCGCTACCCCATTGACAGCATCTACCTCAACATCGTCCTGTGCATGATTTGCATGAGCCTGAAGCAGGATGAACGCGCGGAGCAGAAGTTCGATGCCGCGTGGAGCATCGCCAGCCGCGAGGGGTACATCCACCCGTTTGTGGAGCATCACGGCATTTTGCAGGGGCAGGTGGAGCGCGCGCTGCGCAAGCAGGAGCCGGAAACGTACAACAAGATTGTGCAGTCGGTCTATCGCTTCAGCCGCGGGTGGATGAAAATTCACAACCCCGTGTCGACGCTGCAGGTAACCGACGCGCTCACACCCTACGAGTTTTCGATTGCCATGCTTGCCGCGAAGGGTCGCAGCAACAAGGAAATCGCCGCGCTGATGGGCGTTTCCGTCAACACGGTGAAGTCGTACATGCAGAGCATTTTTGAGAAGCTGCAAATCTCCAGCAGGAACGAGATTGACGCGTATGTGAACCGGTAATATCAACAAAAGCACGCACTCCGAATGTGGAATGCGTGTTTTTGTATTCGGATTTTTCATTACAGAATAATATGTGAAAATTGAGGGAAATACTTGACAAATAGAGAAAAAACGGATATGATACACACAAGGAGGTTGAGAAACATGGGTTTTGTGATTGCTTTGGTTGCAATTGCAATCAACGTTGCATTTGCAATGTATGCGGGCGGCATTGCTGAGCAGAAAGGGTACAAAAAAGAGAACTGGATTGCCGTGTGCATTATCTTTGGCATCTTCGGCTACACCCTCATTGCTGCCCTGCCTGATTTGGAACTGCGTGCAACATTGGAAAATATAGAGAAAAAACTTGCAAAAGATAAAAACGACGACTATCTGCCGCGCAGCAGCAGTAGCAGTAGCAGTAGCAATAGAAATAGCAGTAGCAGTAGCAATAGCAATAGCAGTAGCAGTAGCAATAGAAATAGCAGTAGCAGTAGCAATAGAAATAGCAGTAGCAATAGCAATAGCAGTAGCAGTAGCAATAGCAATAGAAATAGCAGTAACAGTAACTGCACAATCAAATCGCTTTCGGAAATGACGCCGTTAGCAGACTACTGGACATGCAAGTATTGCGGCTTAGAAAACCCGAAGGAAGCGCGCTACTGCCAACACTGCGGTGGATACAGGTGAATAAAAATCAGCCGCGACGAGCGTATTCACTCGTCGCGGCTGTGTTTATCTATGCGCTTCCTTATTCTGATACATCCGCGCATCCGCCCGCGCCAAGGACTCCGCCAAATCATCCGTTGACGGATTAAAATGCGAACAGCCCACCGATACCGTCGGCAGAACCGGATTCTCTGCCCGCGCCGCATCCATCAGGTGCTGGAAAATCTCCGTCATGGTGTTGTATTGCGCGTTCCGCCGCGTCAGTATCACGCAGAACTCGTCGCCGCCGATGCGGAAGCACGTCCCGTAATTCCCGTACGCGCGGCGGATGCAGCCGGCAATCGTCCGCAGGCAGGCGTCGCCCATCAAGTGCCCATGGCGGTCGTTGACGTCCTTGAAGCGGTCAACGTCGAACATCAGGATGGTGGCAGGAACGCGCAGGCGCGCCAGATAATGCTCGTAGCCCAAGCGGTTGACAAGCTGCGTCAGCCCGTCGGTTTGCAGCACCATGTCGCTGGAGAATTTCGACATCATCAGCGCACCGCAGCTGATGGTAATCCAGTCGATTTTGACCATCGGCAGGAACAGCTGCACCATCAGCCCTAACAGCACGAACAGCGTCGCGAGCATCAGCTGTGTGCCGCCGGTGTACTGATAGGCGCGGCAGGCGAACCAAATCTGCACGAGGAAGAACACCATGCTGCCCCCGTAGGCGAGCATGTAGAGCACGTAGAGCAACCCGTGGTGATAGAAATTCTGCCCATCGACATAGAACATCAGCCCCGTGAACGCCGAGAGCAGCACCAGCAGCGCGTGGAAGCCCGCAAGGCACAGCAGCCTGTGTACCACTTTCCGCGGGCAGGGATGGATGACGCAGCCCGCGAACAGCCCGATTAGCGGCGCAAGCGAAAGTTCGATGGTCTTGACGGCGATATGCAGCGGAATCAGCGCGGGCGGCGTGCCATCCATCTGCACGCCCGACCACTCACACAGCGCGCAAATGGCGATGGTGGCGTACAGGCCGCCGCAGAGCAGGTTTCGGATCTTGGATTGGCTGATGTCGCCGCGCAGGGAGAAGAGCATAATCGCCATGGCGAAGACGCTGAGAGCAATATTTGCCGTGTATAATTCATTCATGCTGATTGTGGAGGCGGTTGACAAGCAATCGCGGCAGATAAGTTTGAAAAGGGCAAATTCCCCCTTCTTATAATAATGATACCACGAAAAAAAGAGGATGAAAAGTTGGTTACATGGGGAAAATTGCAAATGTGGCAGATTTCAACAAATGCGGGGAAATGGTTACATGGCGCGTCTCCCATCCCCACGAAAAAAGGGACTGACCGAAGCCAGTCCCTTTGATGATTATTCGTATTCGCAAACGCTTGCCCAGCGGATGAGCAGGTCGCGCTCTTCGGGCTTGCCCTTGAGGGACTGGCTCGCGGCGACGATCGGAATCCACTGCTGGACGTACTGCTTGGCGGTGTCGCTCTTCTTGCAGAAGAGGGAGAGGTACTTTTCCGCCAGCGCTTCCTTGCCTTCGAGGACGAAGAGCAGGTAGGTGCGGGCGACGTCAGCGGACGCGTTGCCCTGCGTGGCATGCGACCAGTCGAGGATGTACCACTGTCCGTCGGGGGCGATGATAATGTTGGACGGGTTGAAGTCGCCGTGGCAGACTTTCTTGTGGACGTGCATACTCGCCAAGCGGGTGTGCAGCTCGTAGCGGGTGGTCGCGTCGAGGTCGGTGGCGGAAATCTTGCGCTGCATCTTCTCCGTCAGGCTGTTGAGCATCGGGCAGGTGCAGGCGTGAACCTTCATCTGAATGTCAACAAACAGGTTCAGGTACTCGTCTTCTTTTTCCGGATGCGCCGCCATCAGCGCCGCCAGCGTGTCGCCTTCGACGAACTCCGTCGTAATCGCCCACTGACCGTTCACCGTGTCAACAGCAAGGAGCTTCGGAATCGGCAGGCCCGTCTCTTCCACGCGCGCCGTGTTCAGCGCTTCGTTCAGAATGTCCGCCTTGCTGTACCCTTCGGCAAACACTTTGATGGCCTTGGCGCCGTCGCGGTAAATCTTCTTATTCTCCCGCTCGGCAATCACATGCGTCAAATCCATAGGGAAACCTCCTTCTATATGGTTCATGTTTATTGGGGGGAGAGGCGCAAGGGCGCTGCCCTTGACCTGCCAAAGGGTCTTCGACCCTTTGGACTCCCTTTTCGCGATTGAGTTGAGCACGTTATCATGCTTGCCCGAGCGCTGATTGGGGCGCCCCGCAAAGTCCGATATTTGTCCTGAATATCTATTCGCCGCCCAAATGCGACATTCCTGCAAGCGGACAAAATTTTTTGTGCTCAAAAATGCCCGGCCCAGCAGAAGCATTCCTGCCAAGCCGGGGAGGATGGCGCATTACTCGCCGTAGTACGCCTTCAGATACATTTCCTTGATTTCGCTGATGAGCGGGTAGCGCGGGTTCGCGCCGGTGCACTGGTCGTCGAACGCCTGCTCGGACATTTCGTCCAGCGTCGCGAGGAACTTCTCCTCGTCCACACCGTAGTCGCGGATCGTATTCTTGATGCCGACACGCTCCTTCAGGGCATGGATGTTGCGAATCAGGTTCTCCACCGTCTCGTCGTCATTCGCACCCTTGAAGCCGAGGAATTCGCCGAATTCGGCGTAGCGGCGCTTCGTGTGCGGATAGGCGTACTGCGGGAAGGTGCCCATCTTCGTGGGAACTTCGGCGCTGTTGTAGCGGATGACCAGCTCAATCAGCAGCGCGTTGGCGATGCCGTGCGGCAGGTGATGGAACGCGCCCAGCTTGTGCGCCATGGAGTGGCAGACGCCGAGGAACGCGTTCGCGAACGCCATGCCAGCCATCGTGGCGGCGTTGCCCATCTTTTCGCGGGCAACCGGCTCGTTCTGACCGTTGTCGTAGCACGCGGGCAGATACTCGAAAATCAGCTGAGCCGCCTGCTTCGCCAGACCGTCGGTGAAGTCCGTCGCCATCATGGAGGCGTAGGCTTCCAGCGCGTGGGTCAGCGCATCGATACCGGAGGCGGAGGTCAAGCCCTTCGGCGCGGACATCATCATGTCAGCGTCCACAATCGCCATCTTCGGCAGCAGCTCGTAGTCCGCCAGCGGGTACTTCACGCCGGTGTCCTGATCGGTAATGACGGCGAACGGGGTGACCTCGGAGCCCGTACCAGCGGAGGTCGGGATGGCGATGAAGTACGCCTTTTCACCCATCTTCGGGAAGGTGTACACGCGCTTGCGGATATCCATGAAGCGCATTGCCATGTCGAGGAAGTCCACTTCCGGATGCTCGTACATGACCCACATAATCTTGCCGGCGTCCATCGCGGAACCGCCGCCGATGGCGATAATGCAGTCCGGCTGGAAGGAGGTCATGGCCTTTGCACCTTCCTTTGCGCAGGCGAGGGACGGGTCGGGCGCAACATCGTAGAACGTGGTGTGGACGATGCCCAGTTCATCCAGCTTGTCGGTAATCGCCTTGGTGAAGCCGGATTTGAACAGGAACGCGTCGGTGACGATGAAGCAGCGCTTCTTGCCCATAACTGCCTTGAGTTCATTCAGGGCGACAGGCAGACAGCCCTTCTTGAGGTAGACCTTTTCAGGCGCACGGAACCACAGCATATTCTCCCTCCGGATGGCAACAGTCTTGACGTTCAGCAGGTGCTTGACGCCGACGTTCTCGGAGACGGAGTTGCCGCCCCACGAGCCGCAGCCAAGCGTCAGCGACGGACGCAGCATGAAGTTGTACAGGTCGCCGATGCCGCCCTGAGAGGAAGGCGTGTTGACGAGGATACGGCAGGTCTTCATGCGCGCAGCGAAGCGGTCAATCAAATCCTTGCGGGTGACGGCGTTCAGGTAGATAGAAGAGGTGTGGCCGTAGCCGCCGTCAGCAATCAGGTGTTCCGCCTTGTCGAACGCATCGTCGATGTCCTTGGCGCGGTACATCGCCAGCACGGGAGAGAGCTTCTCATGCGCGAACTCTTCAGAAATATCCACGGATTCGACTTCACCAATCAGCACCTTGGCGGTTTCCGGCACGTCCACGCCCGCGAGCTTGGCGATGGTGTGCGCCTTCTGACCGACAATCTTGGCATTCAGCGCGCCGTTGATGATGATGGTCTTGCGCACTTTGTCCAGTTCTTCGCCTTCGAGGAAGTACGCGCCGCGCTTGGCGAACTCCGCCTTCACTGCGTCGTAGATGCTGTCCAGCACGATGGTGGACTGCTCGGACGCGCAGATCATGCCGTTGTCGAACGTCTTGGAGTGCAGGATGGAGTTGACGGCCACCTTCACGTCAGCGGATTCGTCGATAATCGCGGGCGTGTTGCCAGCGCCGACGCCCAGCGCAGGCTTGCCGGAGGAGTACGCCGCCTTGACCATGCCGGGGCCGCCGGTGGCAAGGATGATGTCGGCTTCCTTCATCGCCATGTTGGTCAGCTCCAGCGAGGGAACATCGACCCACGAGATGATGTCTTCGGGCGCGCCGGCAGCCACAGCGGCTTCCAGCACAACCTTCGCGGCGGCGATGGTGGACTTCTTCGCGCGCGGATGGGGAGAGATGATGATGCCGTTGCGGGTCTTGAGGCAAATCAGCGTCTTGAAAATGGCGGTAGATGTGGGGTTGGTGGTCGGGATGACCGCCGCGACAACGCCGATAGGTTCTGCAACCTTCATCATGCCGAATGCTTCATCGCGCTCCAGCACGCCGACGGTCTGTGTGTCCTTGTAGGCGTTGTAGATGTATTCAGCGGCGTAGTGGTTCTTGATGACCTTATCTTCCACCACGCCCATGCCGGTTTCTTCCACCGCCATCTTCGCCAGCGGGATGCGCATGTTGTTCGCGGCGAGGGCAGCTGCCTTGAAAATCTTGTCCACCTGCTCCTGCGTGTAGGTCGCATAGACCTTTTGTGCCGCGCGGACGCGGGCGAGGGCCGCCTCGAAGCTCTCCACGTTATCGACGATCGGATACTCTTTCGCCATGATACTCTCTCCTTATGCTTCATCCGTCCTGCGGGGATGCGCCCGCGAACGGGGAATGTCGGTGTTTGTCGGGGTGACGAGAACAGTGTAGCAGATTGTTAAGCTCTTGTCAAGTGGCTGACACGATTTTAACGATATTTTTTTCACAATTTAATACGTTTTCGGAACGGGATGAATGGAATGGCGAATAGATGGGCGAAGGGGACAGGAACGCAGATTCGCTATTTGGGGAGCGTCAGAGCAGCGTCCCCGCGCCGCAACCAGACAGAGGAAATTCGCGCCGCATAAGCCATCATCATATAAATAGGTGGCAATTCAGGCACGGCAAATCCCCCGAAAAAAAATCCGAGAAAATTTATGCAGACCTATTGCATTTTTATTCATCTTGGTGTATAATCCATCTTGTCCGGCAGACGGACACAAAAATGATGAAAATCAGGATGAAGATAAAGGAGTCGATTGTTATGGCGAAGATGCGCGTATTGCTGGCTTATTCCGGTGGTCTGGATACCTCGATTATCGTGCCGTGGCTGAAGGAAAATTATGACTGCGACGTGGTCTGCGTTGCGGGCGACGTCGGGCAGGGCGAAGAGCTGGAGCCACTCCACGAGAAGGCGAAAAAGTGCGGCGCTGAAAAGCTGTACATCGAAGACCTGCGCAAGGAGTTCGTCGAGGACTTCATTTGGCCGACGCTCAAGGCGGGCGCGCTCTACGAGGGCAAGTACCTGCTGGGCACGTCCTTCGCACGGCCGCTGATTGCCAAGCGCCTCGTCGAAATCGCTCACAAGGAGAACTGCACTGCCATCTGCCACGGCTGCACCGGCAAGGGCAACGACCAAGTCCGCTTCGAGCTGACCATCAAGGCGTTCGACCCGAACATGCAGATTATCGCACCGTGGCGCATCTGGGACATCAAGACCCGCGAGGAGGAAATTGACTACGCCGAAAAGCGCGGCATCCCCGTCCCGGTCAAGAAAGATCGCCCGTATTCGATGGATCGCAACATCTGGCACATCAGCCACGAGGGCGCGGATTTGGAAGATCCGTGGAACGAGCCGCCGGAAGACCTGCTGCTGACGATGGTCACGCCTGAAAAAGCGCCTGATCAGCCCGAATACGTCACGGTGGACTTCGAGCAGGGCGTGCCGGTCGCCATCAACGGCGAAAAGCTGGACGCGGTGGATTTGCTGACGAAGGCGAACGAAATCGCGGGCCGCAACGGCGTCGGCTGCGCGGATTTGGTGGAAAACCGTCTGGTGGGCATGAAGTCCCGCGGCGTGTACGAAACCCCCGGCGGAACGATGCTCTACGCCGCGCATGGCATCCTCGAATCCATCACGCTTGACCGCGCCACCAGCCACTACAAGGAGCTGGTCGCGAGCAAGTTCGCGGAGCTGGTGTACGACGGCATGTGGTACACGCCCCTGCGCGAGGCGCTCTCCGCATTTGTGGACAGCACGCAGCAGGCGGTCAACGGCACGGTGAAGCTGAAGCTGTACAAAGGCAACTGCATCAACGCGGGCGTGAAGTCGCCGAACAGCCTGTACATGGAGGAAATCGCTACCTTCGGCGACAGCCACGACCTGTACAGCCACAAGGATTCCGCGGGTTTCATCAACCTGCTCGGTCTGCCGCTGAAGGTCAAGGCGATGGTGGAGCAGAAGAATAAGAAGTAATTTAAAGCAACACCGCACAACTCGGCGGCTGACCGCCTCATTTGTGTAAATGTGATAACTGTGGTGTCCAGCAAGTCCTGCACTGAATTCGGGAGTAGAGCCCCTAATAGTATAAACGCGCTCGTCGGAAGGCCGGCGGGCGCGTTTTCTGTGCGAATTTGAAATTTGGAGGGGGTTGAGGCAGCTGATTTCAGAAAAAACCGATTTTCTGAAATGTGGTTACACGCCGACACGAAAGTCGTTGTGAAGATACACAACAATTTTCCATGCTTTTGTTAGAAATGTCAGAAATATATAATTCTTCAAGAAAACACTTGACTTTTTTGAGAGGAGGGTAAAATAGAAGTATCAATGAAAGGAGGGCGCCTATGTACCCATGCCATGATTACGCTCTCAAATTGGAAACTGCATTCAGAAGGGGGGATTGTTGTCCGTTTAGTGCAGACGCATTTGAGTCGAAGTCCCAAGAGACGCTGGAATGGGGGCTATTAAGGCTGTCTGCAGAGAATCTGATTGAAAGTTCAGAAATCAATGCGTGGATGGAAGAATACGATTTCGGCGGCAAAAAGCTGCGAGAGATTTTGGCGGATGACGGAAACAGAGAGGTGTTAGAAGAACTGATTCGCAGGCTAACAGAATTGAAAAAACATCAGGAGGAGTAGAAATGGACATGAAAACGAAAGGCGCACAGCAGACAAATGGAACGTTGCTGCGGACTATCTGCTTGATTTTTAGCATGGTTATGCTGCTGTTTGTTGCTACGGGTTGTGATGATTCCAATGAAGATAAAGTGTATTCAAGAACTTGCCGCGTATGTGGAAAAACGTATTCGTATCGAGCAAGTGAATATGGCAACTCTGTATACGAAAACTGCAAAAGCATTCAGCGGACAAATATGTGTCTGAAGTGCTACAGAAGTTTCAAGTATTCAATGGAGATATTGGGCAAATGATACTGAAGCCCCGCTACCCAAAAGGTAGCGGGGCTTCACACAACAAAAAAGCACCTGAATCAATCAGATGCTTTCTGGCAGGGGCAGAAGGACTCGAACCCTCAACAAAGGTTTTGGAGACCCACGTGTTACCATTACACCATGCCCCTATGCGGTTCGTCCGGGATTGCCGGAACAAGATTTAGTTTAGCACTTTTTCGGGCGTTTGTCAAGCGGTTTTGCGAAAATTGTTCCGAATTGGCAGAAAATCGCCCGGTGCTTTACAAAACCCGCGGCGCATGGTATGATGAGGGCAGGAAAGTCGGCGGGAGGGACGCGCGTGCAGTGGGCGGAACGGGTTCGGGCGTATGTGCGGATGCATGGCGCGGGGTACACGCTGCGCCGCGCGGGCGAAATGCTGGCGGCACGGGTGCTGCTGCGGGACGAATGGCGATTCCGGCGGGAGAAAGCATCCAAGCGCGAACTGGCGGTACAGCGCGCGCACCCCTTCCCGAACGTGCGCATCAGCGTCGTCGTCCCCGTGTTCAACACGCGCCCGAAATTCCTCCGCGCGCTGGCGGATTCGCTGCTTGCCCAGACGCACGGCGCGTGGGAGGTCTGCCTGTACGACGGCGGCAGCACGTCCGCCGAGACGCGAAAGGCGCTGGAAGCAATTGCCGCGCGGGACAGTCGATTCCACATCGCGTTTGGGGTGGAAAACGCGGGCATATCCGGCAACACGAACCGCGCGATTAAAATGGCGACGGGGGAGTATATCGCCCTGTGCGACCACGACGATGTGCTTGCGCCGGATGCGCTCTGGCGGATTGCGGAAGCCATCGACGCGCACCACCCCGACGTGCTCTACACCGATGAGGATAAGCTGACCACCCACGGCGCGATTCATGTTGATGCGCACCGCAAGCCGGATTTCTGCCCGGACAACCTGCGCTCCGGCAACTATATCTGCCATTTGTCGGTGATTCGGCGGACGCTGCTGGATGCCATCGGCGGATTGCGACCGGCGTTCGACGGGTCGCAGGATCACGATTTGATGCTCCGTGCGTGCGAGCGGGCGGACGGCGTTATCCACATTCCACGCGTGCTGTACCACTGGCGGACGCTGCGGGGGTCGATGAGCCACACGAAATTGGCAGTCTGCCTGGACGCGGCGGCGCGGGCGGTAGAGGAAAGTATGCGATGCACCGGGTTTCCGGGAACGTGCAGGGTGGAGGACGGCGTGCTGCGGCTGCGGTACGACGTGGGGGATTTTACCGTTGCGGCACTGCGGCTGGCGCGGGATGCGTCCGCGGCGGATGTGAACCGTTTGGCGGCGGATGCGTCAGCAGACATGCTGATGTTCCTGTGGGGGGACACGGCGGAGCCTGATGCGGACGGTCTGCGGGAGATGATGATGTACGCCCAGCGCCCGGATGTGTGCGCGGTGATGCCGCTGGTGGCGGATGCACGCAATCGGGTGCTGCATGCCGGATACGACATTCTGCCGGACGGCACAGTGCGGTCGCGGAATCGCGGCTTGCCGGTGTCAGCGGGCGGATGGCACGGCATGAACCGAACCAGCTACAATGTCACTGCGGTTTCGCCAATGTGCTTTTTGGTGCGGCGGGATGCGTTTGTGCCGCTGGCGGAAGGGAATTCGCTGGCAGCGGACTTGGCGCAGTGGTGTATGGCGCGGATGCAGGAGGGGATGCGGCATGTGTATACGCCGCACTGCGTGGTGAAGGCGGATGCGGAAAGTGCATTCGAGGGCTTCCGGGTGAAAGTTCCTGCGGGGTGGTATGACCCGTGTGCGACGGGAAGCAAGCGCGCTTGATGGCGCTTTTGGTTTCTTCTACATACTTGAATTTTATTGTTAGTTTTTTAGTTTGTATACCTTTAACTTATCTCGAAATCATTGGAGGTAATGATGAAAATCACAATGATAACGCTCGGCTCGACGGGTGACGTGCGGCCGTATATGCTGCTGGGACGGGAGCTTCACGAGCGGGGGCATGAGGTGACGATTGCGGCGTTTGCGCCGTTTCAGGGCATGATTGAGGAAGCGGGAATGTCCTTCTATCCCATTTCCGGCGATGTGGTGGATATGATGGGGCGGCTGCTCCAGCCGGACGCGGTGGGCGTGCGGTACTTGAAGGAGTTTGAGAAGGGCATCCGCGATATTGCGCCGATGCTGCTGGATGATTTGCTGCACTGCGCGGAGGGCGCGGAAGCCATCGTCTGCACGTTCTTCGGGACGATGTTCTATTCGATTGCGGAGAAGTACGATATTCCGTGCATCCAGACGCAGTATTTCCCGATGGATCCGTGCAAGGATATGCCAATTTCATCCGCGCCGTTCCGCAAGCTCGGCAAGTGGTGGAATGTGCTGAGCTATCGCATCGGGTATCTGCTGATTTCGGCGCTGGAGCACCGCTACCTCTCGGATTGGCGCAAGGAGAACGAGATGGCAAAGCGCCGCGTTCGCTTGCGCCCGGATTATGACGTGAAGGGCAAGCAAGTGCCCGTGATTTACGCCATGAGCCCGACGCTCGTGCCGCGCCCGGAGGATTGGGCGGACAACATCCACATGTCCGGCTTCTGGTGGGATGAGCGCTCGGTGGACTACACGCCTGACCCGGCGCTGGCGGAGTTCCTGCGCGCGGGCGACGAGCCGGTGTACATCGGCTTTGGGTCGATGGTGTCAGGCGACATGGGTGAACTGGCGGAAATCATCCGGCAGGCGGTGAAATTGTCCGGCGTGCGGGCGGTGGTGGCACTGGGTTGGGGTCAGCAGGAAGCAAAGACAAAAGATGCGAACATCTTCTATGTGAAAAGTGTGCCGCATGACTGGCTGTTCCCGCATATGGCAGGGGCGGTGCATCACGGCGGCGCGGGGACGACCGCAACCAGCCTGCGCCATGCACTGCCGACGCTCGTTGTGCCGTTCGGCGGCGATCAGCCGTTCTGGGCGGAGCGGGTGTACGCTGCCGGGTGCGGGCCGAAAGCGATTCCGCGCGATAAGCTGACGGCAGAGAATCTGGCGGAGGGCTTGCGCGCACTCATCAGCAACCCGGAATACACGCGCAACGCGGCGTGCATCGGGGAGGCCCTGCGCAATGAACACGGCTGTGCCAATGCTGCCGACTTGATTGAAAAGGCGGTTTGGGACTGGAAAAACGGGAATCCTGCGCAAGATGGGATGAATATTTAAAAAAAACGCCATTTGCCCCTTGACAAAACCTTGACTTTCGACTACACTGTTTCTTGCGTGCTTGCGAGAAGCACAACAAAATCAAAATTATGCAGAAAGGAGGCCCTCGCAATGACCATGATGATTCTAACCCTTGTATCCCGTGCCAATGGACTGACTGCGACGGCTCTTTCTGCCCATATGCGCCCGTAATAGGAAAATTCCACGCTCTTTTCCTGTTACCATGCGTTTTGTGTGCAGCACCAGCCGTTTGCATTCAGACGGATGGTGCTTTTTTCGTACCCTTTTCGAAAAAAGCATACAATGGGCAGTTATGAGTCATCAACCACTTTGTCTCTCTTGAAAGGAGTGATTTCCTACGCAGCGCACCACAACGAAACCAAAGAAGAAACAGACCCCGTTCGGCGCAATGCTCTCCCTCATCGGGCAGAACTGGACGCATTTCCTCTGGGCACTCATTGCGACCATCATGATGGTCATCATCGGCTTTTTAACGCCGCTGCTGCTCTCCGAAATCGTGGACAGCATACTGGGCAGCGAGCCGTTCACAATGCCGGATTTCCTCATGAACCCGATTAACGCCCTCGGCGGACGCGATTTCCTCCGTCAAAATCTGTGGATTCCCGCGCTGGCGCTCATCCTGATGAACATCGTCAACGGCGTGTTCACGTTCATTAAGGGGCGTTCCTCCGCAATTGCGAGTGAAAATATCGCCCGAAAACTGCGCAATGACCTCTATCGCCACTTGCAGCACCTGCCGTTTGCGTACCACGTTAAAGCGCAGGCGGGCGAGCTGATTCAGCGCTGCACGTCTGACGTGGATACGATTCGCCGCTTTCTGGCGCTTCAGGTGATGGAAGTTGTCAACACGGTGCTGATGGTCGTTATCGCCATGAGCATCCTGCTGCCGCGCTCCGTGCCGATTACGCTCTACAGCCTGATTCTTGTGCCGCCTTTGTTCTGCTTCGCGACGTGGTTCTTCAAAATGGTGCATAAGTCCTTCGAAGTGGCGGACGAAGCGGACGGTGTGCTGAACGCCGTTTTGCAGGAGAACCTCTCCGGCGTCCGCGTCGTGCGCGCCTTCGGACAGCAGGAGCGCGAGGTGGAGAAGTTTGACCGCGTGAACAACGATTTGCGCAAGAAGAACCTCCGCCTGAATGAACTGCTTGCCATCTACTGGGGCGGCGGCGACGCCATCAGCATGACGCAGACGCTGTTGACGCTGGTGGTCTGCATCATCTACGCCTGCAACGGCTGGATTACCGTCGGTACGCTAATTGTTTTCACCTCCACGCTGGGGATGCTGCTCTTCCCGATTCGTCAGCTGGGCCGCACTCTGTCCGACGCGGGCAAAGCAATGGTCTCGATGAAACGCGTGCAGGCGATTCTGCACGAGGAAGCCGAGCCGGATGAGCCGAACGCCTTGAAGCCCGACCTGCACGGCGATATTGTGTTTGACCATGTGTCCTTCGCTTATCCGGATGACAACGTGCCGGTGCTGCGCGACGTGTCCTTCACCATCCCCGCGGGCAAGACGGCGGCAGTGCTGGGCGGCACGGGCAGCGGCAAATCCACCATGATGTACCTGCTGCAGCGGCTGTATGCGCCCACGAGCGGCAAAATCACCATCGGCGGCGTGGATATTCAGCAGATTGACCGCAAATATCTGCGCGCACACGTCGGTCTGATTCTGCAGGAGCCGTTCCTGTACTCCAAGTCCATCCGGGAAAACGTGGGCATCACCGCGCCGGAACAGGAGGCGGAACGCATTGAGCACGCGGCGGATATCGCCAGCGCATCCGGCTTCATCGCCAAGGCAGATAAGGGCTGGGAGACGGTCGTGGGCGAACGCGGCGTGACGCTCTCCGGCGGACAGAAGCAGCGAATCGCCATTGCGCGCACGCTGCTCAAGGACAACAACATCCTCATCTTTGACGACTCCCTTTCCGCCGTGGATACCGAGACGGACGCGCAGATTCGCGCCGCCCTCCGACACGAGCAGAAGGACGTGACCACCCTCATCATCAGCCACCGCGTGACGACGCTCTCGCAGGCTGACCTCATCCTCGTGCTGGAAAACGGGCAGATTACGCAGCAGGGCACGCACGCCGAGCTGTGCAGCCAGCCGGGCCTGTACCAGCGCATCAACAGCATCCAGAACGCCTTGGAGGAAGAACTGACGCAGGCCAAGGCGGCGGAAGGGGTGAACTGATATGCAGTCCTTTCAGGAACAGGATTATACCAAACGATTTGATCTCTCCCTGTGGCGCAAGCTCATCAAGGTTGCAAAGCCGTACCACAAGAACCTGATTGCGGTTGTGCTTTTCATGGCGGTTTCTGCAATCATCGACGTGATTATGCCGAACATGAATGCCTACGCGATTGACGTGTTCATTGCCAACCACAGCACGGCTGGACTGGTTGGGTTCGTCGTGGCGTATGCGTTGCTGACGGCGGTGCAAGTGGCGACGATTTTCGGCTTTCTGCGGCAGTGCGGCATTGTCGAAACCGGAACGTGCTACCTGATTCGCAAGCTCGGTTTCCAGAAACTGCAGGAACTGCCCTTCTCCTATTACGACCGGATGCCCGTAGGTTACCTTATGTCCCGCCTGACCAACGACACGCAGCGCCTCGCGGACACCATCGGCTGGTCGCTGGTGGACTTGTGCTGGGGCGCGGTGTATCTGGTTGCCTGCGCCGTGCGGATGCTGACCATCAACTGGCGGCTGGGGCTGATTGTCATGCTGGTGCTGCCGCCGCTGGCCGTCATCAGCTGGAAGTTCCAGAAGGCGATTCTCGCGGCGTATCGTCAGGTGCGCAAGAACAACAGCCAGATTACCGCGGGCTTCAATGAGGGCATCAACGGCGCAAAGACGACGAAAACCCTTGTGCGCGAAGAACTGAACATCCAGGAATTCGAAACGGTTTCCGCCTCCATGCGTTCCGCGTCCATCCGCGCGGCGACACTGTCGAACCTCTTTCTGCCCATCGTCGTGTCGCTGGGGTCTTTGGCGACGGCGTATGCGCTCTGGCAGGGCGGCAACAGCGTCATCGGCGGTACGCACGTTTTCGGCGTCGCCATGACCGTCGGCACGCTGACCATGTTCATCAACTACACCGTCAGCTTCTTCCAGCCTGTGCGCGATATTGCCCGCATCTTCGCAGAACTGCAATCCGCACAGGCGGCGGCGGAGCGCGTCATCAGCCTGCTGGAAACGGAACCCGATATTGTGGATTCTCCCGAAGTGGTGGCGCAATACGGCGACAATTTCCACCCCAAGACCGAAAACTGGCCCAAGCTCATCGGCGACATTGACTTCGAGGACGTCACCTTCCGCTACAAAGAGGGCGAAAAGGTGCTGGAGCACTTCAACCTGCACATCCAGCACGGGCAGACCATTGCCCTTGTCGGCGAAACCGGCAGCGGCAAGTCCACCATCGTCAACCTCGTCTGCCGCTTCTATGAGCCGACGGAGGGCAAAATCCTCATCGACGGCGCGGATTACCGCACGCGCAGTCAGCTGTGGCTTCAGTCCAACCTCGGCTACGTCCTGCAGTCGCCGCATCTCTTCTCCGGCACGGTCGCGGATAACATCCGCTACGGCCGCCCCGATGCTACCGACGAGGAAGTGGCGGAAGCCGCCCGCATGGTCGGCGCGGAACCCTTCATCCGCAACATGAAGGATGGCTATCAGGCGGACGTTGGCGAGGGCGGCAACCGCCTCTCCACCGGGCAGAAGCAGCTGATTTCCTTCGCCCGCGCGATTCTGACGAACCCGTCTATTTTCGTGCTGGACGAAGCCACGTCCTCGGTTGATACGGAGACGGAACAGCTGATTCAGCACGCGATTCAGAAGGTGCTGGCGGGGCGGACGAGCTTCATCATTGCGCATCGACTCTCTACGATTCGCTCGGCGGATCGGATTCTGGTGATTCAGAATGGCAAGATTACGGAAGATGGGACGCATCAGCAGCTGATTGCGAAACAGGGGTATTATTATCAGCTGTATACGAATCAGTTCCAGGAGGAACAGGGGCTGGAGATTTTGGATGGGGCGATGGCGCGCGCCTAAAGCCGCATAAAAGCGGAGTAGGGGAAAAGCGACCAAGCCGGGCGCCGAAAAAAGGGTCAAGGGGCAATGCCCCTTGCGGAGTCCAGAGGCGGCGCCTCTGGTGGGGTTTGGGGCAACGCCCCAACTGTTTTTCGGGCGCTCAATTCCAAGAAAGCCACCAACAAAGGCGCAGGCAGCGAAGCGTCCCTGCCAGTAACTTCGCGCTCCCGCAGGAGCGCCCCCAAGCTACTCTATCCACTACTCGCATATTGTCGCGCCGAATGGGCGCGACCCGATAGCAGGAAAGGAGACATCCTCATTATGCGCCAAACCCGCACCGTCTCCCTCGACACCCTCGAATACCTCTACATCCCCGATGTTACCTACGCCACCTACGGCGAAACGCAGCGGAAAATGCAGCTCATCATCCCGTACCGCCCGCAATGGCAGGATGGCGAAACCGTGCCGCTGATTGTCTTTCTCCCCGGCAGCGCGTGGTATCGGCAGGAAATGTACAACGGCATCCCCGCACTGGCAAAACTTGCGGAAAGGGGATTCGCCGTTGCATCCGTGCAGTACCGCGAATCGAAAATCGCGCCTTTCCCCGCGCAGGTAGAGGATGTGCACCGCGCCATCCACTATATCGCAGAACAACTCGCAAAGCTGTTCCATATCGACATGGCGCGCACCTTCCTCATGGGCAATTCCTCCGGCGGACATATTGCGCTGCTGACGGCGCTGCGTCAGGCGGCGGGAATTGCGGATGTGTCGGAACTGCTGAATTTCCCGATTCGCGGCGTGATTGCGGAATCCGCGCCGAGCGACTTGTTCCTCTGCGCAAAAGAGGGCGTTCCGGCCAATATGCCCGCGACTTTCCGCCCGACCGCGGATTTGCTGGGCGTGTCCTGCCTGCAGGAACATCCGGAAAAACTCGCGGAAGCCAGCGCACAAACCTATCTCGCACCCGGACACGCCGTTCCGCCGATTCTCCTGCTCCATGGCGACAGCGACGCGCAGGTCAACGTTGCGCATAGCCGGACGCTCTACGAACGCCTGACGCAGAATGGTGCCGATGCGGATTACATCGAGCTGGCAGGCGTCAACCACGGCGGCGCCCCCTTCTGGACGGAGGACGTGCTGCGAATCATCGCGGACTTTATTTACAAGCACTGCTGACCCATCGGAGGAAAATCCACCATGTACCTGACATCCTACTTCACTTCGCCTAACCAGCCCCAACTCCTCGCACAGCTTCGTGCCTGCGAGTGGGGCGCGGCGAAGTTCCTGACGGAGCTGCTCGAAAAGGAACAGTTCCATCACACCCTCGGTGCGGGCGACTGCTACTTTCTGATGGCGGGCGACCAAATCGCCGCCTTTGCGACGCTGACCGACCGCGACTGCGTGGATGCACCGGAACTCCGCCCGTGGTGCGGCTTCGTGTACACCTTCCCCGCGTACCGTCATCAGCGAATTGCCGGAAAGCTGCTGCACGAACTGGCGGAAATCGCCCGACAGAATGGGGAAAACCGCGTCTATATCGCGACCGACCACGCGAATGTGTACGAAAAATACGGCTGCACCTATCTGGACAGCCGGAGTGACATTGACGGCGAAATCAGCCGCATCTACACACTGAACGCATAAAAGCGGGGTGAAAACCGTGATTTTGATGACTGCATTGGCTCCATGCGCGTCGTAAGGGCGTTGCATGGAGCGTCCTGCGGCTTTGCGCAGTATGCCATTTTTATACTATTTCCAGATTCACCTGCGCCATCTGCTTGCGCCTTTTCCCCTCTGGCGTCCGTTCATTCCACTTAGCGTAGCGCTGCTACGCTGCGTTTCATTCACGTTAGCCAGAATGAAAAATTCGCGGCGCATCTTGGGGCATTTTCATCTAAAAATGGCATTCCATCCATGCGGATTATCTGCATGAAGGAGCAAAGCCTTATGAAACTGCATTCGTTTTTTGAGTCTCTGCGCGAATTGCGCCATTTCCTCCTGCTGTTCACGACGCAGGCGCTTTCGTCGCTCGGCAGCGCCATGACCAGCTACGCGCTTGTTATCTGGGCGTATCAGCAGAGCGGGTCGGCGCTGTCCACCGCGCTGCTGACCGTCAGCAGCTACGCGCCGTATGTTGTATTCAGCCTGTTCTGCGGCGCGCTGGTTGACCGCCTCGATACGCGCCGGACGATGCTCGTCAGCGATGCGCTTGCCGCGTGCACAACCGTCGCGGCGCTCGTCCTGCTGCAAACGGGACGGCTGCAAATCACGCACTTGTACCTTCTTAACGCGCTGAACGGCTTGATGAACACGCTCCAGCAGCCCGCCAGCGAAGCCGCAACGACCGCACTGCTGCCGAAATCGCAGTACCAGCGGGTCGGTGGACTGCGGTATCTCTCCTCCAGTCTGTCCGGACTGCTGACACCTGTGCTTGCAATGGCGCTGATGACGCTCGGCGGTCTGCGCGCAGTCATGTTCGCGGATTTGGCGACATTCGCCGTCGCGTTCACGGCGCTGCTGTGCTTCATCCGCATTCCGAAGCGGCAAACTGGCAATCAGCACGAGTCCTTCCTTGATTCGACCCGGCAGGGGCTGCGGTTCTTCCGACAAGCGCCCGGACTGCTGACGCTCGTGCTGTACCTCGCGGCGATTAACCTCGTCTCGTCCATGTACGAAGCCGCGCTGCCGTCGCTGCTGCTCTCGCGGAGCTGGGGCGGGGAAGCCGCCATGGGCATCTTCTCCACCGTGACCGCGCTGGCGACGCTGATCGGCAGCCTGCTCGCCGTCCTGCTCCCCGCGCCGAAAAGCCGCGTGCGGGTGGTGTGCGGCTGTTTGCTCGTCTCGATGGGCACGGAGAACTTCCTGCTCGCCTTCGGGCGGAATCTGCCGACGTGGTGCGTGGGCGCTGCGCTGGGGTGGCTGCTGATTCCCGTCATGAGCGCGAATCTTGATGCGCTGATGCGGCTGAACATCCCGGAAGGAATGCAGGGAAGGGTGTACGCGGTGCGAAATGCGCTGCAATTCTTCACAATCCCGGTCGGGTATACGCTGGGCGGGGCGCTGGTGGATGCGGTGTTTCGGACGCTGATGCGGAATCCGCTGCCGTGGCTGGAAATGCTGTTCGGACGGGATGAAGGCAGCGGCGCGGCGTGCTTTTATGCGGCGCTGGCGCTGATGGGGGTGCTGACCTGCTTGTTTTTTCAGAGTAGGAAATCGCTTCGCACATTGGAGGGTGAAAAAGCCACTTTACCCAAAGCGTAAGTGAAAAGCGCGCAAGCCGGGGCGCCGCCGAAAGGGTCAAGGGGCAATGCCCCTTGCGGAGTCCAGAGGCGGCGCCTCTGGTGGGGTTTGGGGCAACGCCCCAACTGTTCCTCGTCAAATCTACTCAAAGAAAACAGCCAACAAAGGCGCAGGCAGCGAAGCGTCCCTGCCAGTAACTTTGCGCGTCCGCAGACGCGCCTCCCAACTTGCTCTATCATGGCGCTGCGCATTGTCGCGTCAGATGGGCGCGACCGACCAGCATCGGGAGAAGCTGTTTCTCTCGGTGCTGGTCTTTTTGCTGCGGGGAAAATCGCTCATGCGAATTCCGCTACTCCCACTTCCGCTGACGAAAAAAAGACCGCCTGCGTGCTTGCAGACGGTCTTGCGGTATCCGCGAATTACTCCGCGTCCTCCACGGTGAAGGTGGGGATAACGCCGCCTTCGTAGGTGCTGATCATGTAGTCGTAGGCTTCCTTGGAAGTCAGCGCAGTGTGCAGCGCCTTCAGCCAGTCGGAATCAAGGTCAGCGGGGCGAACCGCGACGATGTTGGCGTACAGGGTAGCGAACTCAGAGTCAGCAGCTTCGACGAACAGGCCGTTCGTAGTGGGCTTCAGGCCAGCGTCCAGCGCGTAGTTGCCGTTGATGACGGCAATGTCGTAGTCTTCGAGGGTGGGGGCAAGCAGTTCAGCCGCCACTTCGTCAAACACATAGCCGTGGGGGTTCATTTCGGCGGTGATGTCGTACTTGGTCAGGGAAGACGCAGCGGTCGTTCCTTCCGGCACGGTAATCAGGCCAGCAGCCTCCAGCAGCAGCAGCGCGCGGGTCTCGTTGGAGGGGTCGTTCGGCAGACCAATGTGCGCGCCGTCCTGCAGGTCAGCAAGGCTGGTCAGTTTCTTGGAGTAGATGGCGAAGGGCTCGTAATGCACGGTGAATGCGGACACAAGCTGTTCGCTCTCGGAAGCGGTTTCGTTGTAGGAGTCGAGATAGGGCTTGTGCTGGAAATAGTTCGCATCGTCCGTGCCGTCAGCAACCGCCGGATTCTCCAGCACATAGCCTTCGTACACAACGACTTCGAGCTTGTAGCCCAGTTCCGCCAGCTTTGCCGTCACCGCTTCGGATTCGAGAATCTCCGCGTGCGGGGCAGCCGTCGCGCCAACGCGGATGACCTTCAGTTCGTCCGCAGACGCAACCGTCAGGGACAGCGCCAGAACCAGCGCCAGAGCCAGAGCAAAGAACTTCTTCATTGTAAGCACTCCTTTCATTTTCGGGAAACCTATTTATTCAAACACCATACGGGTGAATGAAACGATTTATGGGGAGACCCCAGAGGCTCTGCCTCTGGACTCCGGCAGGGCTCTGCCCTGCACCCGCGAAGGGTCTTCGACCCTCTCGACACCCTTTTCGCGATTGAATTGGTAACTTCTGCATGATGGTCTCGCGTGCTGCTTCCAGAGGGCTTTCCGATCGCCCTCTGGACTCCTTCGGCGCACTCCCATGTTTATGGTCGGTTGTCGAAGGTGAAATGCTTGCTGTTCCTCCGCCTCCGCAGAAGCGAAATTCCTGCGAATCAGGGAATTGCAAGGGGCGAAATTACCTTACTTATTTGCGGCGGCGGTGGTCAATCGCGTGGCTGAGCCAAGTGCCGCCCATCTGGAAGAACTGCACCAGCAGCACCAGCACGATGCTTGCCGCGTACATCACGTCGTACTGCCGCTTGTTCAGGCCGTAGGTAATTGCGACCTTGCCCAAGCCGTCGCCGCCCGCCGTGCCCGCCATCGCGGTGTAGCCCAGAATTGTGGTGATGCAAATCGCAAAGCCGTTGACCAGCGACGGCATGGCTTCGGGAATCAGCACCTTCCGCACAATCTGGAAGGTCGTCGAACCCATCGCCTGTGCAGCTTCCACCACGCCGTTGTCCACTTCCAGCAGGCTGCCCTCGACCATGCGCGCCACATACGGGAACGCGCTGACCGTCAGCGGGATGATGATGGACACCGTGCCTGTGCCGCGGCCGAGAATCGCGCGCGTTGCGGGGAAGAGCATCACCATCAGGATGATGAAGGGCACGGAGCGGAGCAGGTTGACAATCACGCCGATAATGCGGTTCAGCGTCGGCTTCGGGAGAATGCCGTCCTTGCGGGTGATGACCAGCAGGACGCCCAGCGGCAGACCAATCAGGTAGGCAAAGAATGTTGCGGGCAGGGTCATCAGGAGGGTATTGCCTGTTTCCTCCAGCAGCATGGAACCCAGCCGTTCCCACGTCATGCTCATGCGCGCACCTCCTCGACCGTCAAGCCGCGTTCTTTCAGGTATTCAATCGCCCGGTGGCAGACCATCGGGTCGTCGGGGCGGCTGATGAGCAGCTGCCCGTACTGTGCGCCGTTGAGTGTGTGCACGTCCGCGCTGCGGATGCTCAGCGGCACGCCGAGGTGCAGGATGAGGTCAGCGACAATCGGTTCGGCAATCGTTTCGCCGTTGAAAACGATGCGGATGGCGGGCTTCTCCTGCACTTGCTCGTGATTTTCGCTCGCGACGATGCCGAACAGCCGCTTGCCTGCTTCGCTGCGGGTGTGGGTGAACACATCGTCGACGCTGCCCTCTTCGGCAATCACGCCGCCATCGAGAATCGCGACGTGGGTGCAGATTTGGCGGATAACTGCCATTTCGTGGGTGATAACGACGATGGTGATGCCCATCTCCCGGTTGATTTTTTGCAGCAGGCGGAGGATGGCTTGCGTCGTCATGGGGTCAAGGGCGCTGGTTGCTTCGTCGCAGAGCAGCACTTCGGGGTCGCTGGCGAGGGCGCGGGCGATGGCGACGCGCTGGCGCTGACCGCCGGACAGCTGCGCGGGGTATGCTTTCGCCTTGCTTTCCAGCCCGACAACTTCCAGCAGCTCCTTCACACGGGCGTTGATTTTCGCGCGCGGCACGCCGATGCACTCCATCGGGTACGCGATGTTCTTCGCGACCGTCTGCTGCATGAGCAGGTTGAACTGCTGGAAAATCATGCTAACCTTGCGGCGCATCTGGCGAAGCTGCTGCTTGTTCATGTCCGGCACGTTCTGCCCGTCAATGAGGATTTTGCCCTCTGTGGGCGTGTCGAGGCGGTTGATGCAGCGGATGAGGGTGCTCTTGCCTGCGCCGGAGAGACCGATGATGCCGAAAATATCGCCTTTGCGAATCTTCAGGCTGATGTTGTCCAGCGCGACGACCTCGCCGCCGGTTACGGGGTAGACCTTCTTGACGTTCTGCAGCTCAATCTGCATGGGTGGCTGAACCGGCTGCTTAAGCGTCTGCTGGGGTGCTTCGTTGCTCATGATGTTTGCCTTTCCTTTCCCGAAATCGTCCGGGCAAAAAAACAGGGGATGCCGGCATCTCTTCGATGCAGCCTCCCCAACAATTGCGGTAGGTTCTGCCGGAGGAATTGCTTTCATCCTCCAGCCATCCGTCAGGCGGAATGGCGCATCGAATTCGCGGCACGACGAAACATGCTCATGTTGCACATGCACATGGGCATCATCATGTTCATCATCGTAGCGGCGAACTTCATAGCGCGTAACTCCTTTCCTCTGCGGATGAAAGAATCATACCATGTTGCTATGCATTTGTCAAGCCCGAATTTGCCTGAAAATTGTTTTTTCCCTGTTTTCCCAGCGTATTCGCCGATTTTTCCCCTCTTGCATCCTGTTTCGCCTTATGCTACAATGGCGGTAAGGCGGATTTTGCGCCAAAATCCGAAATCAAGCAGATGAAAAGCGGCATTTCGCCAGAAAGGAAGCCCCCCGCATGGATGACCAGCGCCATCACCCCTATGAAAACCTCCAGCTGAACATTGCCGGTCATGCACACTACGAGTACGCAGAAGTCGCGCGCAGCTACGTCCCTATGCACTGGCATGACGCGCTGGAACTGATTTATATCCTCAGCGGCGAGCTGACCGTCGAGACCGAGCAGCGCCGCTGGCAGCTTCACGCTGGGCAGTGCATCTGCATCAGCCCTTACGTTCTCCACGCCACCATCAGCCTGTCCGGCAACAATGCTCTTGTGCTGCAAATCCCGACCGAGGAATTGGGGGACTTCGCGCCGGAAACGCGTTCGCGCCAGTTCATCTGGGACGCGGAGACGACGAATCCGACGATGATGGCGGCCGTCGAACGCGTGAAACAGAAGCTGCTGCAAATGCAGCATACAGCCAGCAGCGATTCGCCCTTTAGGGACATCCGCATGGTGAGCCTGCTGCTGGAAATCACTTATCTACTCTACGAGGAGTTTTCGTGCCCGGTGACAGAAGTCAGCATCTTCCGGCGCGAGAAGAACCGTCAGCGGCTGTCAGCGGTGATTGCGTACACCGAGGCGCATTATCGGGAGAATATCGCCCTGAGTGATGCTGCGGCAACGCTGCACATGCACCCGAATTCGTTCTGCCGCTTCTTTAAGGAGAACACAGGCGTGACGTACCTGAATTACCTGAACGAGTATCGGCTGTCGAAGGTGTATGAGGATTTAGTGACGACGGACGTGGCGCTGCGTGAGATTTTGGAGAAGCACTGCTTCACGAACTACAAGCTGTTCCGGCATATGTTTGCGGAGCGGTTTCATACCACGCCGGGGCGGATGCGGGAAGAACTGCGATAAAAAACGAGAAACATGGGCGTGCGTGCGAAGGAATCAAGAGGGCGACCGCAGACATCCGTCTGTTTTCATGCCCCTTTGTCGCCTCCGCAGAGGCGAATCCCCTTGCGACAAGGCAGCAAAGCAGCGGAGAACAGCATCCATCAGAATCCGTAAAAAATCCACATGAAAACACCCCGCAAGTTCAATCCTTGCGGGGTGCGTTTTTGTGCTGTCAGCGCAAACGCGCGTCAGGCATTAGTCCACATGGACACCGTAGATGGCTTCCAGCTTTTCGCGGCGTTCGTCGATGATGTTCTGACCGCCGGAAGCGAGGTAGTCCGCCATGCCCTTGTCGTACACGGAGTCGAACTGGTCAACGGGCGCGACAACCGCCTGCGTCAGCATAGCGTCGCGCTTGGAGTTCAGGGAAGTGCCAACGTCTTCTTCCGCGGAGATTGCGCCGCAGGAGAACTTCTTCACAATGCGGCCGTTCAGCTTGCCGTAGGTGTTCGCGGTGATGATGAAGTCAGGATTCACGCCGGGGTAGCTCAGCGCTTTGGTCGCCGCGGTGGCATCGCCCAGATACAGACCGTTGACGGTGATGGTGTGGTCGATGTTCATGCCGGAGTTCATGATCCATTCGCCGGTGGCGTTGAGCATCTCATACGCGCCGTTGTCGGTCATCTTGTAGGTAACGCCTTCCTTGCCGGTCTGCAGGAACTTGATGGTTTCTTCGGAGGAGATGAAGTTCAGGTACAGCAGGGAAGCCAGCGGTTCGTCGTTGGTCGCAGGGAAGAACACCTTGCGGTCAATGCGGTCAGCCAGATACTTGCGGGTGATGCCAGCGTCGTTCTGGAAGCAGTCCACAGCGATGAAGCCAGCGTCTGCGCCGTTAGCGCGGGTCAGGTTCGCCTGAATGGAGTCTTCGCCATTGCGGTAGGGGTAATCCCAGTTGTGGATGAAAGCGCCGACGAAGCCGGACTTCATCATGTCGTCCTCAACGCTTGCGTCCGTGTACAGCGCGAAGTCCTTCCAAATCAGACCTTCGTTGTACCACTGGTTCAGCACGCGGATGCCTTCCTTGTAGTTCGGGTAGAGCAGGTGACGGTCGTCGTAGCCGTAGACATACAGCGTTTCGTCGGACACATCCTCCGGCACCTTGGAGACATTCAGCAGGTCAGCGCGCCAGCCGATGTCGGTGCTGATGGAGAAGGGAACCATCTTCGCGGCGTCGGCGCCCAGCAGCAGCTCAGCGTTGTCGCGGAAAGCCACGAGGCAGTCATGGAATTCGGCTTCGGTCGTCGGAAGCGCCAGACCCAGCTTGTCCAGCCAGTCCTTGCGGATGAAGGTGTTGATGCGCGCGGATTCCGCCAGCACCGCTTCAATCGCCCACACGGAGCCGGTTTCCGGATCCTGATCGTAGTAGATGTTGTAGTCGCCCAGCAGCGCCCACAGATCCGGCAGCAGATCCTTGTATTCGGTCAGCAGCGGATTCAGGTCGATGATGCCGTCCATGCCCGCGAAGGTCTGGATCGTCGGGTAGGAGTAGGTGACGCACACGTCGGGCGCGTCGCCGGTGGCGAGCAGGTTGTTCAGGTCGTCAACTTCGGTCCAGCGGCCGACAGACACCAGTTCAACGTCCACGTTGTACTTGTCAAGCATACCCTGCTTGATGTACTGCGCGTACACGCTGCTGGTCGGGTCGGAACCACCGTCGTTGTAACGGTTGTAGACTTCCACGGTGATGTGGCGGGTTTCGGTGAACTTGCCGTCCACAAAGCCGTCGTCCGCGGATGCGGTCGTGAAGATGCACAGAGACAGCACCATCGCGAGCGCAAGAACCAGAGACACGATGCGTTTCATAGGGTTTTTTCCTCCTTTTTATTTGCAGGGCTCACACGTCCCTGAAATACGGTGTTATAATACTATTTCCTGCATTCACCTGCACCATCTGCTCGCGCCTTGGTGCATTCTCATTTGGAAATAGTATAGGGGCATCAGCCCTTGACTGCGCCAATCGTGACGCCGGTGACGAAATAGCGCTGCAGCCACGGGTACACCAGCAGAATCGGCACGGTTGCAAACATGACGGACGCCATCTGAATCGTCTTGGAAACGCCGGCGCTGAAGAAACCTTCCTGCGTGGCGATTTCGCCGCTTTGCGTGGAGTTCTTGATGATGTTGTACAGCAGCAGCTGAATCGGCCAGTACTTTTCCGCTTTGCTGGACTTCAGGTACATCAGCGCATCGGAGAAGCCGTTCCAGCGGCCGACGGCGTAGAACAGCGCCAGCGTCGCCAGAGAGGGCAGGGACAGCGGCAGATACACCGTCACCAGCGTACGGATCGGGCCTGCGCCGTCGATCTCCGCCGCCTCGCGAAGGCTGTCCGGCACGCTGTAGAAGAACGAGCGCAGCACGATGACGTTGAACACGCTGATGCAGTTCGGCAGAATCAGCGCCCACGGGGTGTTGAGCATCTTGAGGTTGTTCAGCAGGATGTAGCCCGGAATCGTGCCGGCGCTGAAGTACATCGTGAACAGGATGATGAAGTTGATGACCTTGCCGCCGCGCAGATTCTTGTAAATCAGCGGGAAGGCGGTGCAGACGGTCAGCACAAGGCTCAGCACCGTGCAGCCGACGGTCAGGATGCCCGTCCACGCCAGCGACCATGTGTACTTGCTGTCGCTCAAAATGGTCTTGTACGCCTCAAAGTTCCAGCCCTTGGGCCAGAGGAACACGTCGTTGCGAATCAGGTGGTCACTGGAGGAAAGGGAGCTTGCCAGCACGTTGACCATCGGCAGCAGGCAAATCAACATCGTCAGAAAGATGATGAAGGCGATGATGAAGTCGCCCACGCGGGTCTTTTGGGACTTGATCATGCCCTGATGGACTTTTTTGCCGTTGAAAGTAGTTGTCGTCGCCATATCGCAGCCTCCTTACATGATGCCCGGCTCGTCGAACTTCTTCGCCAGTGCGTTCGAGGCAAGCAGGAAGATGACGCAGACGACGGACTGGAACAGACCGACCGCTGTGGACAGGGCGAACTGGTTGCCCTTGATGCCGCGCTCGTAGACGAAGATGGAAATCGTCTTGCTTGCGCCCTCAACCAGCGGGTTGCTCAGGGTGAACGGACGGTCGAACTCGCTGCCGAGGATGCGGCCGAGGTTCATAATCAGCAGGATGATGATGGTGGAGCGGATGCCCGGCAGGGTGATGTGCCAGATTTTGCGCAGGCGGCTCGCGCCGTCCACTTCCGCCGCTTCGTACAGCTCCGGGCTGATGCCGGTCAGCGCGGCGAGGTAGATAATGGTGTTCCAGCCGCATTCCTTCCAAATGCCCAGCACGATGTAGGTTGCGCGCCAGTTGTTCTCCGTGCCTAAGAAAGCGATATTTGTGCCGAATATCTGGTTAATCAGACCGTCGTTGGTCGCCAGCAGCCGCAGCGACAGACTGGAGATGATAACCCAGCTCAGGAAGTGCGGCAGGTACAGCACGGTCTGTGCGACGCGCTTGAACTTCGGGAACGCCAGCTCGTTGAGCAGCAGCGCCATCAGGATGGGCATCGGCGTGCCGATAACGAGGTCAAGCAGGTTCAGGATGATGGTGTTCTTCAGTGCATCGATAAAGTTCTTATCGTTGAATGCCTTGATGAACCATTCCCAGCCGCCGTTTTTCGCCCAATCCAGCAGCCACGGCGCTTTCAGAATGTTGTTCTTCTTGAACGCCAGCAGAATGTAGGACATGGGAACGTAGCGGAAAATGATGAAGAACGCCAGCGGCACGAGCAGCAGCAGATATAGCGTGCCGTATCGCTTTAAGTACGTTCCCCACCGCATGGTGGAACGTCCGGTCAAATCCCGGCGGACAATCGCCTTGGTAGATTGCAAAAGGATCCCTTCCTTCCCTTTGAATTGCGCAACGACGAACATCGTTCATCTGGCTTTATTATCGCCCGATTACACATTTGACGCCAATCATTTTTAGTGAAATATCTCTCATTTTTAGCGATTTTTGTACCGATGAAACGAGTATAGATTGTAATTTTCTATACAATTCAACCAAAGTGATGAATTCCGCATCTCAAATCGGAATTTCACGCCAGCCGTGATTGACATTTCCGCCTGAAACGGCTATGATGAAGAAAACAGCACCTTGAAGGCGCGCCCGCGCCGAAGAAGTCAAGGGGCGAGCAAAAAGCCGGAAAGGAGGACGTAACGCCGTGAAGAGCAACATGTGGTACATGCGCCAAAAGGAAGAATTCGGCGAAGACCGCAGTCAGGGCATCCGTTTCTACGATAACACCCAAACCTGCGATTACCTCCCGCATTGGCATATGACCTATGAGGTCATCATGGTTATCGCCGAGGAACTCACTGTCATCGTCGAAAACGAGCGTCATCTTCTTCATCCGGGCGATATCATGGTTATCCCCTCCGGCGTCGTCCACGAAATCCACACACCCCCGACCGGCCACCGCTATTACTTCCTCCTTGACCGCGAGCGCCTGTTCATTATCGACGGTCTGCTGGCGGCAGAAGAAGCCCTCCAGCCGTGCGTGGTGATTCGCAAGGGCAGCGCGCCCGAAATTGAGCAGCGCGTAAAGACCGCTGCGGCCGAGGCTGGGGTGGCGCGGGATCGCTTTGGATTAACGGTCGCGCGGCTGGAATTGAGCCGGATGCTCATTGACCTGCTCCGCCGCCACGCGCAGGAACACGGCACAGAACTGAACCGCCGTGTCCGCCACAAGGAGCAGACGCAGATGCTCTTTGTTGACATTCGCGACTATGTGATGGCGCACTGCGCGGAGGATTTGACCCCGCAGAACATGGCGGACAAGAGCGGGTACAGCCGTTACCACTTCGAGCGCCTTTTCTACGACTGCTTAGGCATATCGTTCCACGAATTCCTGACCCGCCAGCGGCTGACGCTCTGCAAGCAGCTTCTGGAACGGACGGATGATTCGATTACGTCCATTGCGGGGCAGTCGGGCTTCGGCAGCATTGCGACCTTCAACCGGGTTTTCCAGCAATATGAGGGCATGTCGCCCTCCGCATACAGAAAAAACGGCGATGCCCAATCGAAAGGATGATTGAACGCGCCGCGCATCATGGTGCATTTTTATCAGAAAATAGTATAACACAAAGAAGGACGAAGCATTCCCGCCTCGTCCTTCTTGCTATTATCCTTTTTTCTCCGGCAGTCGCTTCGCCGCCCACGAAACCGCCGCCATCACCAGCGCGGCAAGGACAATCAGCCCTGCCAGCGCGCCGTACTGCGCCAGCGTCAGGTGCTCAAAATAGAAAATCTGCTTGAAATAGCACACCGCCAGCACGAATCCGGCGGTCATGACGGTGCACACCGCCGCGCGCAGCTTCGTCAGCGGGACGGAGACGGAATAGAGCATCATCAGCCCGACCGCGCCCGCGCACAGCGCCGCCAGCGTCTTGCAGTCCGCCATATCCCAGCCGAAATTCACGCCTGCCATTGCCGCCATGGCGCAAACGCACACCGCCGCCGCGCCGGGAATCGCCCGCGTCAGCACCGTGCGCAGAAAACTGCCCTGTATGCGGTCCTGATTCGGTTCGAGCGTCAGCAGGAACGCCGGAAGGCCAATCGTCAGCGAGGAAATGAGCGTCAGCTGAATCGGCTGGAAGGGGTATTCGACCGGGAACAGCAGCGTCAGCAGCGCCAAGGCGAAGGAATACAGCGTCTTGACGAGGAAGAGCGACGCCGCGCGCGTGATGTTGCCCACGACACGCCGCCCCTCCGCGACAATCAGCGGCATGTTCGCGAAATTCGCGTCCAGGAGTGTCAGCTGCGCCGCCTGTTTTGTGGCATCCGCGCCGCCCGCCATGGCAATGGAGCAGTCCGCCGCCTTGAGTGCGGGAATGTCGTTCACACCGTCGCCCGTCATGGCAACGTGATGCCCTTTCGCCTTGAGCGCCTCGACCAGCGCCTTTTTCCGCGTCGGGGTCACGCGCCCGAATACGGCGTAGCGCTCGCAAGCATCGGGGAGTTCGTCGTCCGATAAGGTGGAGGCATCCACCGCGCCGCCCGACAAGCCGACCTTGCGGGCAATCGCCGCGACCGTCTTTTCGTCGTCGCCGCTGATAATTTTCAGCGCAACGCCCTGCGTATGGAAGTAATGCAGCGTCTCCTGCGCCGCGGGGCGAATCTCGTCGGTCAGCAGGTACAGGCCAATCACGCGGGTGATAGCGGGCGTGTCGGTTTCGGTGACGCAGCCGTCCGCTTCTGCCAAAACCAGCACGCGCAAGCCGCGCCCGGCGCAGTCCGAAAGCATTTTGCGAATCGGCGCAAGATGCGCGTCATCCAGCACAAACGTCGGTGCGCCTAAAATCAGCGTCGTACCATCCGAAAAAGATACGGCGGATTTTTTCCGTTCGGAGGAAAATGGCAGGACAGCCACGGGCTTTTCGCCCTGCACATCGGGAATTTCCGCGCGGAGGGCATCCAGCGTGCCGGAACGCTCGTCCATGCTGGACAGGAAGCGCCCCAATTGCGTCCGCATGGCGCCCTCGTCACCCGAAATGGGCAGCAGTGAATCCAATGTCATCTTGCCCGTTGTAATCGTACCGGTTTTGTCCAGACACAGCACATCCGCGCGGGAGAGCGTCTCAATGCCGTACAGCTCCTGCACAAGGGTGTTTCGCTTGCCGAGCTTGATTACGCCAACCGCCAAGGCGACCGAAATCAGCAGAATCAGCCCTTCGGGAATCATGCCGATCATGGCGGCGACGGACGTCGGGACAGCCGTTGTCAGCGGAAGGTGCTGGAGGAAGAACTGCTTGCAGAACAAAAGCAGCCCAATCGGAATCAGCGCCGCGCTGACGATGCGAATCAGGCGGTTGACCTCCGTCATCAGCACCGATTTCGGGCGGCGAATCTCCTTCGCGGAACGCGTCAGGCGGGCGGCATAGCTTTCGTCGCCCACATAAACCAGCTGCGCGGTGAAGGTTCCTTCTAAAATATAGCTGCCGGACAGAAGAAAATCGCCCGGCTGCTTGCGCATGGGCGTGCTTTCCCCCGTCAGCAGGGATTCGTTCGCCGCACCCTGCCCACTGGTGACGACGGCATCCGCCATCACTTGGTCGCCCGCGCGGAGAATCACCAGATCGCCTTTGACGAGCGCATCCGGCGCGCAGGTCTTTTCCTGCCCGTTGCGCAGAACGTGCGCAGTCGGGGCGTTCAACAGGGACAACTTGCGGATGGTCTTGCGCGCGCGAAGCTCCTGCACTGTGCCAATCAGCGTGTTCGACACCACGACACCCAGAAACAGCATGTTCCGCCAGCTGCCCACTAGCGCCAGACAAACCGCCAGCGCCACATTCAGCCCGTTGAAGGGCGTGAAGAGATTTTCCGCCAGAATCTGCGCGGTGGATTTGTCGGGGCGGTGGTGGGAGATGTTCGGCTTGCGGGAAGCCGCCTCCTCGTCCGTCAAGCCGCTTGGCGCGGTCGGGGTGAAATCCGCCGGAAGCTCCGTGTTGACCTGCAAGATATCCGCCATAATTTGTTATGCTCCTAATACATCCGCCGCCGCGCGCAGGGACGGCAGCACTTCAACGCCCGGCACCTGACGCAGCACCGCGTCGCACTGGTGCCCGCCGGAAATCAGCAGACAGCGGCAGCCGATGGCGCGGGCAACCTCGGCGTCGTGGCTCGTGTCGCCCAGAAACACCGTGTCCGCTGGGTCGTAGCCCTTGCGCGAAAGGTAATCCTTCGCCAGCTGCACCTTTGACACCGCGTAGACGTCGCCCAGCCCCAGAATGTCGTCGAACATGCCATCCAGCTCTGGAAACTTGACGACCTGCGCGCGCAGCTGATCCACCTGACTGGCGGAGATAATCGCCTGATGGAAGCCTGCGTCGTGGAAGCGGTGAACCGCCTCCGCCGCCGTCTGGTGCAGCTGCGCCAGATGGAAGTTCGCGACGTAGCCTTCGTTCCATTCCTTCGCCACAAGCGGGAAATCCTCGTCCGTCACGCCAATGTCGGTATAGTAATCCTTGACCGGGAAGCGGAAAATCCGCCGATATTCCTCCTCGCTTGTCAGGCGATAGCCGTGGCGCGCGAAAACTTCATTGTTGATTTTGACCACCAACGGTACGTCGCTGAGCAGCGTGCCGTTCCAGTCCCACAGAATCGTCATTGCTTCTTAACCTCCGAAAATTTAGGGTAACGCTGATTATACCACACTTTCAGAGGAAGGACAAGCGCTTTTTTGCGAATTACTTGCTGTAATAGCTCTTGAAGGTTTCGCCGTTGTCCATGTGGATGACGCGCGGTTCATCCGCCTTCGCCTGCTTGTAGTTCTTGCGGCGCGTAATCACCAGCGCCACCAGCCCGACAACCAGCAGCAGCATCCCCAGATTCACCACCAGCCCCAAGAGACCGCCTAAGACACTAAACCCAAGCTGCACAGCAGCGACAATCGCCTCAAACACCATGCTGATGAAAGAACCAATCACATGGAAAACCGAATCGATAAATGCCATCATATCTGTATCCTCCTGCGCCAATGAGGGGCGCGTCCTGTCGTTCTGACAAGAATAAGGATAGCACAAGCGGAATGGAAAATCCATCGAAGGATGATTAGAAATTCATGAGGAAATTCTCATTTTTGCGGAAATCCCCCGATTGCGTTTCCGTGTTCATTCTGCTATACTCGATAGAAGAAATACGCAAAGGGGGATTCTTTCGCATGAATATTACGGTTTATCTGGGGGCAAACGAAGGCAACGACACGTCTTTTCGGCAGGCAGTGGAGGAACTCGGACGCTGGATTGGCGAAAGCGGCAACGCGCTGGTGTATGGCGGGTCGAAATCCGGCTTGATGGGCGCGCTGGCGGCCAGTGCCCTGGCGGCTGGCGCGGAGGTGACGGGCGTGGAGCCGGAGTTTTTCATCAGCGAGAACTTTCAGATGGAGGGGCTGACGGAGCTGATTGTGACGAAGGACATTCCGGAGCGCCGGACGAAGATGATAGAACTGGGGGATGCGTTCATTGCGTTCCCGGGCGGCACGGGGACGCTGGAAGAAGTGTCGGAAGTGATGTCGAAGCTGGCGCTGAAGCAGATAGATGCCCCGTGTGTGCTGTATAATTTGAATGGGTATTATGAGGGATTGAAGGTGCTGCTGAAGCATATGGTGGAGATGGGGCTTTCGACGGAAGAAAAACAGGAAAAGGTGTATTTTGCGGAGAATTTGGGGGATATTAAGGCGATTTTAGGGGCGGAAAAATAATATAATACTATTTCCAAATGAGAATGCGCCAAGATGCGCCGCGAATTTTTCGCTCTGGCAACGGGAGTGGAATGCAGCGTAGCAGCGCTACGCTAAATGGAACGACCGGACGCCAGAACGGAAAAGGCGCAAGCAGATGGCGCAGGTGAATCTGGAAATAGTATAAAAAGCGGGATTGCGCATTTATCACGCAACCCCGCTTTTTGTCCCTATGCAATTTTCAGAAGCGCCGTGCGCGCCTTATTCTCCCATGCCTTGGTCGCGCGCCTGCGCGGTGTACAGCTCGTAGTATGCGCCGCGCTTGGCCATCAATTCGTCATGAGAGCCTGCTTCCATGATACCCTGATTGCCAATGTACAGGATGCGGTCGCAGTTCTTGATGGTGGACAGGCGGTGCGCAATGATGAACGACGTGCGTCCCTTCAGCAGCGCCTGAATGCCGTCCTGCAGCAGCTTCTCCGTCTTGGTGTCGATGGAGGAGGTTGCCTCGTCCAGTATCAGGATGCGCGGGTCGCTCAGCAGCGTGCGCGCGAAAGCAATCAGCTGCTTCTGCCCCTGCGAAAGGCTGCCGCCGCGCTCGTTCACGGTCGTTTTGTAGCCCTGCGGCATTTCGCGGATGAAGTCGTCCGCGCGGACAACCGCTGCCGCCTGACGTACCTCGTCGTCTGTCGCGTCCAGACGGCCGTAGCGAATGTTATCCAGAATCGTGCCGGAGAAGATGAAGGAATCCTGCAGCATGATGCCCATCTGCGAGCGCAGGGAGTGCAGCGTCACGTCGGTAATGTCGTGCTTGACGCCGGATTCATCCGTCAGCGTGATGGAACCGCTGCGCAGGTCGTAGAAGCGGCAGAGCAGGTTGACGATGGTGGACTTGCCCGCGCCGGTCGGACCGACAAGCGCAATGCTTTCGCCTGCCTTGACGTGCAGGTCAACATCCTTGAGGACGGTCTGCCCTTCCTCGTAGCCGAAGGTGATGTTGTTGTAATCAACTGCGCCGGTAATGGGCGGAAGCGTCTCGGCATTCGGCTTGTCGTCAATTACGACCGGTTCATCCATCGTCTCGAAGATGCGCTCCAGGTACGCCATGTTGTTCACGAAGCTGTTGTAGATGTTCGCCAGATTCGTAATCGGCTGCCAGAAACGGCTGACGTACTGCCCCATGGCGAGAATCACGCCGAAGGAGACCACCGCGCCGCCCAGCCAGTACACGCCCGCGTAGTACATGAGGGTGAAAACAATCTGCGTGATGATTTCCGAAGAGAGCCAGACGCTGTTGGAGATGTAAATCGCCTTCAGCCACGCCGCGCGGCACGCCGTCGCCAGCCGCTGCATGATGGAGCAGTTGACATCCTGCCGCGCGAACAGTTCGCTCACGCGCACGCCGTCAATGGATTCCGCCAGATACGCGTTGTAATTGCTGTTTTTGTTCGACTGATTCTGCCACGCGCGGCGCTGACGAGGCTTCAGGATGATGATAATCGCCACGAAAATCGGCAGACCCGCCACGACAATTGTCGCCAGCGTCGGCTCGGTTGTATACATGTAGACGACGATGAAGATGATATTGATGATTTCCAGAATTGAGTTGATGATGCCGTTGGAAAGAATATCCGACACACTGTTGACGTAATTGATGACGCGCACGAGGATTTTGCCCGCCGGACGACTGTCGTAGTAGGCGAAAGGCAACTGCTGCAGGTGCGCGAAGAGGTCTTTGCGGATGTCGTAGATGATCTGCTGACTGACGAACGCCATGATGCGCGAGCGGATGACCGTGAAGACGATGCCGACGATGATGATGCCCATGAACGCCAGTGCCATCTTCAGCAGCAGGTCAACGTTTTTCTGCGGTACAGCGACGTCCATGACGGTCTGGGTGATTTTCGGCACGGCGAGGCTCGTTACCGATGCCAAGGCGGAGAGAAACAGCGCCAGCAACATCTTCCACTTGTGCTTGCCGATGTAAACGCCCACGCGCTTCAAGTGCCGGAAGTCAAACGGGGTTTCCAAGCGCTCGTCTACGTCAAATTTGTTGCGCGCCATGTTACATCACCTCCTGCGGAGCGGTGTCGGGCGTGATGCCGTTTTGCAGGCAGTACGTTTCGTAGTAGTAGCCGCGCTGACGCAGCAGCTCCTGATGCGTGCCGCGCTCGGTCACGACGCCGTCCTTCAAAATCAGGATGAGGTCAGCATCCTTGACGGAGGAAATGCGCTGGGCGATAATCAGCTTCGTGCAGTCGTAGGGGAGCTGACGCAGCTGCGCCTGAATGTACTTCTCCGTCTCCATATCGACGGCGGAAGTGGTGTCGTCCATGACGAGGATACCGGGCTTGACTGCCAGCGCGCGCGCCAAGGCAATGCGCTGCTTCTGCCCGCCGGAAAGACCAACGCCGCGTTCGCCGATAATCGTGTCGTAGCCCTCGGACAAGCCCTTGATGAAGTCGTCCGCAGCCGCGCGGCGGGCGAAGTCGTGCACTTCGTCCTCTGTCAGTGTCTGGTCGCCGAAAGCAATGTTGCCTTCCACCGTGTCGGAGAAGAGGAAAACATCCTGCGTTGCCGTACCGATGCCGTCGCGGAGCTGCTGCAGCTTCCACTTGCGCACATTGCAGCCGTCAACGGAAATGCTGCCGCTGGTCACGTCGTAGCAGCGGGCGAGCAGCTGAATCAGCGTCGTTTTGCCGGAACCGGTCGGCCCCATGATGGCGACGGTCTGCCCCGGCTTGGCGGAGAACGTTACGTCGGACAGCACCGGCTGCGAGCCGTAAGCGAAGGACACATGGTCAAAGGAAATCGCACCCTCGATGTGGTCGTGATTCACCGCGCAGGAGCTGTCTACAATCTCCGGGCGGGAGACTTCAATCTCCATGACCTTGTTCGAGCAGGTGATGAAGCGCTGCCAGTCGTTGAGCAGGTTGCCCAGCTGCCGCATGGGGACGCTCAGCGTCCACGCCAGCTGGGTGAAAATCGTCAGTTCGCCCGCCGTCATGCCGTCGGTAATCATCAGGTAGCCGCCGAAAAAGACGGTCAGCAGCGTCATGGCGTTCGCCAGAATCTCGATGAAGGGGTAGAAGGACAGCCAGCGCTTGTTGATATCCAGATTCGCATCGCGGAAGGCGCGGGAACGCTCGTCGAAGCGGTTCTCCTCGTATTCCTCACGCGCAAACGCCTTCACCACGCGGTTCGCCGCAATGTTCTCCTGCGCCTTCGCGTTCATGTCGCTCATCTTGTCGCGCATGTCCACGAACATCCGCCGCGCGCCCTTGGAGTACACTTTCGTGATAATCATCAGCAGCGGCGTGACGCAGACCATTGCCAGTGCGAGCTTCCAGTTCACCGAGAACAGGTAAATCGACGACGACACGAACATGACGATGCTGTCTACCGCCACATAGTCTATGTATGCCAGAAAATGGCGGCACCAGTCTGTGTCGGCGGACAGGCGCGTCATCAGGTCGCCCGTGCGGTGAATGTCGAAAAAGCGCATGTCCTGATACTGCAGACGCGTGAACAGCCGCATGCGCAGGTTCATCAGCGTGTTCTGGGAGGAATGCTCCAGCAGGACAACCATCAGGTAGCGCAGACCTTCGCGCGTAACCTTGACAATCAGCATCGTCAGCAGCAAGCCGAGGAGCGGTTCGGGGTTCTGCGCGACAATGACGTCATCCATCAGGCGCATCGTCAGGTAGGGGTTGATGAGCAGCATCAGCGACGTGACGGCACTGATGATGAGGCCAAGAATGTGCCACTTGTGGTAGCGCTTGTCCATTACGCCCCACAGCCATTTGATATTCTCCATCGGTTACTCCTTATACAGGGTCGATTCGATTTCCTTTGCCACAAAGTCAGCAATGCGGATTTTCCATTCCTCGTCCGGGTGGACTTCGCCGTGAGAGCGGGCAACGCTGCGGTCAAAGCCGCTTCCGTAGAAGCTGTCGATGCAGTGCACACCCGTTTTTTGCGCGACTTTCTGGATGACGCGGCGCTTGAGCAGCCCGTGAGATTCGTCCATCCATTCCTGCGGGGTGTATGTTTGCAGCGGCGTGGCGAGAAAAATCGCCGCGTTTGGGCAGACGGTCTGCAATGTCCGCACCGCCCAGAGCAGCGAAGATGCCATCGACGTGCGGGTCAGGGCGGCGTAGGGGAGTTCACAGACGACCGCGAAATCATCCGCCGGGGCATTTTCCGGTTGATTGCCGTCATTGGTGGAGATGGCGATGTAGATGACGTCCGGCGTGCTCAGCGTGCCTGTGCCGATACCGATTTCCGCCGGAATCGCATACTCGACGCCATCCACCGTCCAGCGGATGATGCTGCCCTTCGGTGTGAGCGCCTGTAAAACGCGCCGCACCTGATTGGACAGCACGTTGTCCGCCGTGTTCGTGTTCGGCGGCTCGATGAGCGTTACAGGCGTGATGTTCCTATCGCCTTCGTGCCAGTCAGAGCAAGTCGCGTACCCGCAGGCGGCATTCAGTACATCCTGTGCGTTCAGCCGATGCGCCACCATCGTGCCGATGCCGCTGACCTGGTCGCTGGTGATGCTGTCGCCCATGCAGCAGAAGCAGCGGATGTTCATGGGTGTTCCTCCCTTGTGGTGGTACTATTTTCCGCATTCGCCTGCGCCATCTGCTTGCGCCTTTTTCCTTCTGGCGTCCGCTCATTCCACTTAGCGTAGCGCTGCTACGCTGCGTTTCATTCGCGTTAGCCAGAAGAAAAAATTCGCTTCGCATCTTGGCGCATTCTCATTTGGAAATAGTACAGACGGGTCGTTCAATCGTAAAGCCTCATTAGAAACGGTTTGATGATAGCACGGTTTTTTCCCTGTTTCAAGGGGGCTTTTGGAAAGATTTCGACAATATTTCTTGCCTATCAGTTAAGTAACAAAAAGCCGGAAAAAAGACACAGAGCGGCGATAAAAACCAGTGACAGGAGTGGCGAAACCGAAGGTGTCCAGCAGACGACCGCGGACTTCGTCCGTTTTCATTGCCCTCTGGAAGCATGGAAAAGACCAGTGTGAAAAGGAAGTCAACCATGCCTATCAGCATAGAATCAGAAAAAACCACCCAACGAAACCATTTTCGTTCTGGTAAGAAATCAGACATTCTTGACAAAACACAATTTTTGTGTATAATTAAATTATTGCATCATCCATTCCATAGACCCCCAAGACGCTAAGGGAGGAAATTAAACATGAAACACTGGGTCGCACAAGCGCTTTCTCTGCTGATGGCACTCTGCTTGTTTCTGCCCTGCTTCGCCGCAGCGGAAGAAGCCGCGCAGACCGCCGTCACCATCGACTTTGAGGATGGCAACGCCGCCGCATTCAGCCAGTCTGGCGCCTGCACCGTCGGCGTGACGGAATCGCAGGCACATAGCGGTAAGCAGAGCCTGCGAGTTTCTGGACGCGGCAGCAATAACTGGGACGCTGTTGACCTCTCCGCTGCGTCGGTTGGCATTGAAGCCGGCGCGAAAGTCCACCTGTCCGCCTGCGTCTACGTCGAAAGCTCGGAGGACGGCGCTATGGCGATTAGCAAGGCGGGCGGCGATTACGCCTACTACGCGCAGGTGAACGTCAAGGGCAAGGAGTGGACGGAAATCTCCTGCGATTTCGAGGCGGACGCGGGCGTCAACATCCGCTTCCTCACGGCGTCGGATAACTACCTGGGCAAAAACTACTGCCTTGATGATGTCACGCTGACCATCACCGCGCCCGAAAAGATGGATTACTCCGACGCGCCGCAGATTCACTACACGTCGGACTTTACCAGCGGCACGGACGGCTGGTATGCGCGTTCTGCGGGCGGTGCCGCCATCGAGACGACCGCTGACGGGCTGTACATCACCGGGCGTACCGCGACGTGGAACTCTCCCGGCCGCGACTTCGACCTTGTGCCGGGGCGCACCTACAACCTGTCCGTGCAGGTGAAGCAGGACGAGATGGATTCGTGCAGCTTCATCCTGTCCGTCGCCCATACCCGCGACGGCGAGGAATCCTATGAGAACATTGTCACCGGCACGGCGAAGAAAGGCGAATGGGCAATGCTGTCCGGCACTTACATTCCCGGTCGGTATGACAAGTATGTGCTGTACGTTGAGGGTGCGGGCAAGGAAACGTCCTTCACCATCCGCAATTTTACCTGCGACGAGAAGATTGACTCCTTCGACACCACTTCGCTGCCTGTCCTCAAAACGCTCTATGCGGATAAGTTCGATTTCGGCACGGCGGTTGTTGCCAGTGAAGTGGCGGACAGCAAACGCATGGCGTTCTACGGCAGCCAGTTCACCATCATGACCGCGGGCAACGAGATGAAGCCGGATTCGCTGCTGGACATGGCGGCGTGCCGCAAGCTCAGCCGCACGGACGACACGGCCGTCGCTGTGAAGTTCGACAACTGCATTCCGTTCCTCGATTGGTGTCGCGACAATGGCGTGAAGGTGCATGGGCATGTGCTGGTGTGGCACTCCCAGACGCCCGAAACCTTCTTCCATGAGGGCTACGCGACCCACAAGCCGCTGTGCAGCCGCGAAACCATGCTCGCCCGCATGGAAAGCTACATCCAGCAGGTGCTGACGTGGACGAACGAGAATTATCCGGGGCTGATTGTCTCGTGGGACGTTGTGAACGAAGCCGTGGCGGACGGCAGCGACCAGCTGCGCGAATCCAACTGGACAAAGACGGTTGGTCAGGATTTCGTGAACCGCGCGTTTGAGTACGCCCGCAAGTACGCCGCGGACGGCGTGAAGCTGTACTACAATGATTACAACACCCCCCTTGACCCCAAGCTGCACGGCATCTGCGTCCTGCTGGACAGCCTGATTGCGGATGGCACGATTGACGGCTACGGCTTCCAGGCACACTACTCCGTCGGCAGTCCGACGATTGACCGCGTGGATTGGGCGTTCCAGCAGATTGCCAAGCGTGATTTGCTCCTGCGCGTGTCCGAACTTGACGTGGGCATTGACGATACGAACGAGGAAAACCTGCAGAAGCAGGCGAAGTATTACGGCGACCTGATGAAGATTTTCCTGCGTTACGCCGACCGCATCGAAGCGGTGCAGGTATGGGGCACGGTGGACGACATGAGCTGGCGCGCGGACAAGTACCCGCTCCTGTTCGACAAGGATGCCCAGCCGAAGCCCGCGTTTGACACGCTGGTGGAACTGGCACAGTAAATCCATCATAAAGGCAACACCGCACAATCCATTTGCCAGCCGACCACCTCATTTGTGCGGTGTTACCCTAACTTTAAGGAGGCGACGAAGATGAAGAAGAAGAGTTTTGCCATATTGCTGGCTGCGGCGCTGCTGCTGTGCCTGCTGCCGAGAATGGCGCCGGAAGCGAAGGCGGAAACCGTCCGCAACATATGTTCTTCCTGTAGGAAGCAGGCAGATCTTGAGATTACAGGATTCGAGCGATTCAACGACGATTATCATTATGTAATTTACATATGTTCACACTGCGGTAACAGTTCATATGCCCTATTTATTGGAAACCCAATCACCTCTCACTCTGGCGGCACCGAAACGCCGACCTGCACCACGGGCAAAACCTGCACCCGGTGCGGCACTCAATACGGCAAACTCGGTCACGACTGGGGCGCATGGCAATCCAGGGGCAACAACAGCGAGCATTTCCGCACCTGCCAGCGTGACGGCTGCGATGCGGAGCAAACCGCAGGCTGCTCCGGCGACAGCAGTGCGACCTGCATCACCCTGGGAACATGCACTACCTGTGGCGGGCAGTACTACAGCGCACATACCTTCCCTGCGAATCAGAGCTGGGATTCGGATGCCGAAAACCACTGGGTTAGCTGCACCGTCTGCCACGAAGCGAAAACTAAGGTGGGCGCACATTTATTCGTTCAGGGCAACGATAGCTCGTGCCTTAAGTCCGCAGCCACCTGCGTTTCTCCGCCCGTGTACTACACAAACTGCGCTTACTGCTACCGCAAGGGAACGGATACTTATGTACACCCATGGTATGGACCTGACCCGAACAACCACGACCTGGTGCACCACGACGCAAAAGCACCCACCTGCACCGAAATTGGCTGGGATGCATATGATGCCTGCCAGCGTGAGGGCTGCACTTACACCACCAAGGTGGAAATCCCTGCGCTGAAACACAAGCTGGTGCATCACGATGCAAAGGCCCCCACCTGCACCGAGACTGGTTGGAATGAATATGACGCCTGCCAGCGCGAGGGCTGCGATTACACCACCAAGGTGGAAATCCCCGCCCCCGGGCACGATTATACCGAAAAGGTCGTCAAGCCCACCTGCGAAAAGGGCGGCTACACGCTGCACACCTGCAAAAACTGCCATGACAGCTATAAGGATCACCAGACGAAGACGCTGCTGCACTGGTATGGCGAATGGACGAGTAACGGCGACGGCACGCACAGCGCGACCTGCAAGCGCAAGGATTGCAAGCACGTCGGCAAGACCGAATGCGCCATCGTCGAATTCAAGCAGGATGAAGCGACGCGCACGCTCTGCCCCGTATGCGGCAATGTGAGCGGTGGCACACATCTGGCGCTGGTTGAAGAAGTGACGGCGGAGGGCGAGCATCTGCCCTATGGCGAGCTGGTGCTGCGCATGGGTGAAACTGCGAACGGCAATACGCTGCTGAGCGTCTGCTTTGAAGTTTCTGGCAAGCTAACCCGGCCGAAGGGCGAGGTAAAAATCACGATGCCCGCCGAGCTGCTGAACGGCGTTACCTTGGCGCTGCTGAATGCCGACGATACGGAAATTGATCTGCCCTACATCGTGGAAGGTGAAAACGCAGTGTTCACGCTGAATTTCACCGATGCAGAAATTCCCACCGCGCTGATTCGCCTGATACCGACAGCGGAATAATCTTATTTCCATTTCATAGCGTTTTTAAAAATTTGAGGAGGAGAAAAACATGAAAAAATGGTTGGTTACATGTCTCCTGGCGATTGCGCTGCTCTTTGTAGCAACCACGGCGATGGCTGCGCATATCAGGTTGAACGGCGACTATTGCGAAGGGAATACCTTTGAAATACGCAAAAGAGAAAAAGATTACCATACGCTGTACTGTTACCGCTGCTATGATGAGTTTACAGAGAATCATTGGAGCATAGATACACCCCAGTACAAAGCCACTTGCACGAAAGTTGCGGTATGTACTTCTTGTCTTATGTCCTACGGTGAATACGGGCCGCACGACTGGGGCGCATGGCAATCCAGGGGTAACAACAGTGAGCATATCCGCCACTGCCAGCGTGACGGCTGCGATGCGGTCGACACCGCAAGCTGCTCCGGCGACAGCAGCGCGACCTGCATCACGCTGGGAACATGCAGCACCTGCGGCGGGCAGTACTACAGCGCACATGCATTCCCTGCGGGGCAGAACTGGCATTCGGACGACAAAAACCACTGGCTTAGCTGCACCGTCTGCCACGAAGCGAAAACTAAGATGGGCGCACATTGGTTCGTTCAGGGCGCCGTTAGCGTGTGCCTTAAGTCCGCAGCCACCTGCGTTGCTCCGGCCGTGTACTACACAAACTGCGACTACTGCTACCACAAGGGAACGGATACTTATGTAGACCCATATAATGGACCTGACCCGAACAACCACGACCTGGTGCACCACGACGCAAAGGCGCCCACCTGCACCGAAATTGGCTGGGATGAATATGACGCCTGCCAGCGCGAGGGCTGCACTTACACCACCAAGGTGGAGCTCCCTGCCCTGAAACACAATCTGGTGCACCACGATGCAAAGGCCCCCACCTGCACCGAGATTGGCTGGGAGGAATACGATACCTGCTCCCGCTGCGATTACACCACCAAGGTGGAAATCCCTGCGCTGAAACACAAGCTGGTGCATCACGACGCCAAGGCGCCCACCTGCACCGAGACCGGCTGGGAGGAATACGATACCTGCTCCCGCTGCGATTACACCACTAAGGTGGAGCTGCTTGCGCTGAAACACGACCTGGTGCACCACGACGCCAAGGCCCCCACCTGCACCGAGACTGGCTGGAATGAATATGACGCCTGCCAGCGTGAGGGCTGCGATTACACCACCAAGGTGGAAATCCCTGCCGCCGGGCACGATTATACCGAAAAGGTCGTCAAGCCCACCTGCGAAAAGGGCGGCTACACGCTGCACACCTGCAAAAACTGCCATGACAGCTATAAGGATCACCAGACGAAGACGCTGCTGCACTGGTATGGCGAATGGACGAGTAACGGCGACGGCACGCACAGCGCGACCTGCAAGCGCAAGGATTGCAAGCACGTCGGCAAGACCGAATGCGCCATCGTCGAATTCAAGCAGGATGAAGCGACGCGCACGCTCTGCCCCGTATGCGGCAATGTGAGCGGTGGCACACATCTGGCGCTGGTTGAAGAAGTGACGGCGGAGGGCGAGCATCTGCCCTATGGCGAGCTGGTGCTGCGCATGGGTGAAACTGCGAACGGCAATACGCTGCTGAGCGTCTGCTTTGAAGTTTCTGGCAAGCTAACCCGGCCGAAGGGCGAGGTAAAAATCACGATGCCCGCCGAGCTGCTGAACGGCGTTACCTTGGCGCTGCTGAATGCCGACGATACGGAAATTGATCTGCCCTACATCGTGGAAGGTGAAAACGCAGTGTTCACGCTGAATTTCACCGATGCAGAAATTCCCACCGCGCTGATTCGCCTGATACCGACAGCGGAATAATCACATTTCATAGCGTTTTTAAGGCCGTTGCAGAAGATGAATCCTGCAACGGCCGTTATGTGCGCCCGGCAGTAGGAAGTGTTAGCCGAAGGCAAGGGTGTCCATCGAGAGGCGGAGTCTGAAGGAAGCCGGATGCCAGCGGGCAAACTCCCGAACCGACGAACAGAAATCACATAGTAGACCGTAGAGGGGCGGACGAGTGTGCCGAGCAACACAAGATCCAATGCTGCCCGAATCCCGTGCGGTAAATGTGGCGGTTATGTGGAAGAAAAAAAGGCGGCTGCCAGGCTTATCCCCCCTGACAGTCGCCTCACTGTTTACTTCTTTTCTACTTTGCTGCTGCCGCGGATGGTCGCATCCGGCTTGGCGGCCTGCTTCATGAACGCCGACGGGCTGATGCCGACGATGTTCTTGAACTGCTTGGAGAAGTGGTACGGGTCTTGCATCCCGACTTCGATGCCTGCCTGACGAACCGTGTGCCCTTCCTCGCGCAGCAGCTCCTTCGCGCGCTCCATCTTGCAGTGCAGTACATACGACAGCGGCGGCATACCCACTTCGCTCACGAAGCGCTTGCGGAACGTTTCCATCGGCATACGGGAAATTGCCGCCATCTCCGCCAGAGAGAAGTTGTCCTTGTACTGATTCGCGCGCAGGGTGTCCACGACCTTCGCAATCTCGTGCGAAAGCATCGCGTCCATGGCGACCGGCTGACCCCAGTGGCTTGCCAGCATCCCGTACATCAGGTGCTGCAGCTGATATGTCGCGTCGCTGGTGTCCGTGTGGCGGACGATGACCTGCACAATCTGCTTCGCCAAGTACATCTGGCTCGGCAGCGCCCCCTGTTTCAGCGGCATATGCAGCAGCGCGCCCATCTTGCGTACGACCATCGGCGCAAGCGGGCCTTCCAGCGCAATCCACACGCAGCGGACGCTCTCGTCAATCTGCAGGGCGGCATCGCGGTTGCCGGCGGGCAGGAAGCACGTTTCCTGCTGTTTCAGCGTCAGCTCATGCCCCTGCCAAACCAGCGTCGCTTCACCCGCCTCCACCGCGAACCAAATCCACTGGTCATGCGGCTTAATGGGGCGTCTCCCTGCCTCAAACATCGCCGTGCCTGCTGCGTGAATCCACGCACCGCTGGAGCGGGTCAAGCTGCCCGGCTTGTGGTATCCTTCCACCACCATAGTATCCGCCGCAGCCTCTACGTCTGCGAACAGGTAAGACTCCATGCCCTTCATCCTCCTTCAACCAAATGGCACAATTGTCATTATGGCTATTATAATGCCCAAATCGGTTGATTGTCAAGAGGATTACACGATTTTCCCGAAATTTTTCTGAAGGATAGCTGTGCGTGTCCGAGTATGGATGAATGCCATTCGATACAGGTTAGCTTTGGAAGACTTTTCGCCCGAAAAACAGCAAATGTACAATCCTGCCCTTGACAAGCGCGGGATGAGCGGACTATAATAAATCCGAATACGCGGCAATGATGCCGCCGGACGGAGGAATTTTCTCCATGATGCTGTCTGTGCTGTTTCCGTTTACGTTCCCGGCGTTTTTCGCCGGGCAAATTGACGTACCGTGAAGCAGCAGCCGCAGCGATTGAGGAAAACATCAGGCGCGGAAGCTCTTTTGCGGGCTTCCGTGCTTTTTTTCGTCCATTTGAGCGAATAATGATTGACGCAGGAGGTTGAACACCATGATTATCGTCTTGAAGCAGGGCACGACCCAGCAGGAAATCGACACCGTTACCAATGCCGTGGTTGCGCGCGGCGTATCCGTCAGCCCGATTGTAGGCACGGAGATGACCATCCTTGGTCTGACTGGCGACACGAGCCGCATTGACCCCGACCAGCTGGAATCCTTCCACTGCGTCGAGCGCATCATGAAGGTCGCCGAGCCGTTCAAGAAGGCGAACCGCGCGTTCCATCCCGCGCCGAGCAAAATCAAAATCGGGAACACGGTTGTCGGCGGCAAGAAACTGGCGATTATGGCGGGTCCCTGCTCCGTGGAGAGCAACGAGCAGATTACCGCCGTTGCGCAGGCGGTGAAGGACGCGGGCGCGACGGTGCTGCGCGGTGGTGCGTTCAAGCCGCGCACGTCCCCGTACTCCTTCCAAGGACTGGCATACGAGGGGCTGGACATGCTCTGCCATGCCCGCGAGCAGACCGGTCTGCCCATCGTGACCGAGCTGATGTCCCCCTACGACATTGATACCTTCGTGGATAAGGTGGACTGCATTCAGGTCGGCGCGCGCAACATGCAGAATTTCGACCTGCTGAAACAATTGGGGAAGATTCGCAAGCCGATTCTGCTTAAGCGCGGTTTGTCCGCCACCATCGAAGAGTGGCTGATGAGTGCGGAGTACATCATGGCGGGCGGCAATGAGCAGGTGATTCTGTGCGAGCGCGGCATCCGCACGTTCGAGACGTACACGCGCAACACACTCGACCTGTCCGCCATCTGCGCGGTGAAGAAGCTGAGCCATCTGCCGGTGATTGTTGATCCGAGCCATTCGACCGGTAAGAGCTGGATGGTGCAGCCGATTGCGCGCGCGGCGATTGCGGTTGGCGCGGACGGCGTGATGATTGAGGTACACAACGACCCGGCGCACGCGTTGTGCGACGGTGCGCAGTCGATTACGCCCGCCGCGTTTGTGGACGTGATGGCGGATATTCGGAAAATCGCCGAAGCTGTTGGGCGCGAGGTGTGATGATGAAAACGCCCCTGCTTATGTTAGGCAGGGGCGTTTTTGGTGCTGACTTTTTTGTTTATTGTGTAAGTTTGGAGCAGGGGAATGCGCCTGTGGGCGCACCAAAGGGCATGAAAACAAACGAAGTTTGTGGTCGCCCTTTGGAAACCTTCGGTCGCTACCTTCATACTTTTGGGGTTTTGTTTCTTTTTTGAACCGTAGGTTCGTTGGATAAACACGCGGACACTGTATGCAGAAGCGCTCAACTCAATCGCGAGAAGGGTGTCGAGAGGGTCGAAGACCCTTCGCGGGTGCAGGGCAGAGCCCTGCCGGAGTCCAGAGGCAGAGCCTCTGACGCCTCCTTTACCCCCGTAAGAACCCAATCACTTCCGGCACATACTTCTCCATCACATCGTTCGTGGACATGTAGATTTCGTGCTTCGCGGGATAAACGGAAAGTTTCGCACAGGGGACTTGCGCGACGAATTGTTTCTGCTCCGGCAGACAGACTGTCTTGTCCAGTGACGCTTGGCAGAGCAGCAGCGGCGTGGTAATCTGCTTGTCCTTTGCCGGGTCAAGCAGCACTTGCGTCACGCCAATCGCTTCTTGTACCCAGCCATAAGTGGGTGAACAATTCTGCAAGTGCGCGTTGTCGATGCGCTTGCACTCGTAGTAGTCAAAGCGGACGCGGCTGGTGGCGCAGGATGTCTCGAACGGCTCGTTCTCCGGGCTGAACGGCTTGCCGATGAACGCGCGGTCTTCCCGCTTGCCGATGGTGCACATGAAGTCCGCCGCGAGTTTGCCCGCCCAGCGCGGCAGCGGCGCACTCGATGGCGCAATCATCGGCGCAGTCAGCACCGCCCGCGCGAAATACTCCGGGTGATTCATCAGCGTCATGCCGCCAATCGCGCCGCCCATCGAGTGCGCATACAGCACGCGCGGCAGATGCTCCGTCCTCGGCAGGACGACACCCGACATGAATTCCTCCAAATCGCGCAGATAATCCGAAAACGCATCGACGTGCGTGATGGAGGTGTCAGAAATTTTGCGGACGGATTTGCCGTGTCCGCGGTGGTCGATGGCGTAGACGTTGAACTTCTCGTTCAGAAAATACCACGTCATTTCGCGGAATTTCTCGGCGGATTCCGTGTAGCCGTGCAGGATGACGACGGCGCGGGTCGCATCCGGCTGCTCGTAGACCTCCGCGTGCAGCGTTCCGCCCGTGGAGAGCGGCATGTCCATCTCCTGACGGCGCGAATCCAGATACGGCTCAACCGTCTCGGTCATGATGGCGGCATAGTTGCTTTCGGGCAGAATGGAAATCATAGCGTCCTCCTGTGATCATAATGCTTGATATGTCTATTATATCAGAAAAAGAACGCAAAATGCAAGGGCTGCACCGACTTTTCCGGCGCAGCCCTTGATGTTATTTGTTGATTTCCTGCTGAAGCACGTCAAGGAACGCTTGACGGCGGCAGTTCTTGAACGAATAGGTAAATCCATCTGACGTAAAGCGGAACGTGTAGCCCTTGAGAATTTCGCCCATCAGGCTGGTGGTGCTGAAGTCGGTCACGCCCTTGAGCGGAATGGTGCGCATCAGCTTGAGCGGCTCGGACTTCATGTTCGTGTCGTAGATGAGCAGGTCATTGCCCTTCACACCGAGCAGCACCATGCCGAAGCTTCCGTCCGGCAGCTCCTTCACCGTGGCGCAGAGCGCCGCCCCGCGCGCATCGCAAACGCCCGCGTCCTGCATCTGCTGGGCGTATTTCTCCTGATTTGCCATGAAAAATCAAACCTCCTTCGTTGGCTTTGCGCCTATCTCCATGATAGGACGCTGCGGTTGATTTGTCAAGCGAACGCGGGAAAATTTACAAGTGGAATTAGTTCGGCACATACATCGGTGTCAGCCCCATTTCGAGATACACCGTGTTGACATGCTCCTGACACGCGCGGGCGAACCCCTCCGCGTCAAACGCGCCGTTCAGGTAGCGCTGCATGAGCGTCTTGAGGGCATCGTCGAAGGTGACGGGGGAGTCGCCGGGGATGTAGGCATACTGGACGAGGTTTTGATAGTAGGCAATGTCCTCCGGGGAGACGGAATAGGGGTGTTCGGTGATGTAGGCTAAGCTGCTGCGGGCGCGGTCAAGATTATCTTCATCCTGCGCGGTGCGGTTCTCTTTTGCTTCCAAGCGGGCGATTTCATCCTGATATTGCGCAACCTTTTCATCATAGTCGGAACGGATGATGGGCTTGCTGAGAGACGAATCCCAGAGTGCGGCGTTTTCGGATTCGTAAGTCGCCAGATGGTGCATTAGGTCAATCGCACCGTCGATGTTGTTGGAATAGGGATTGATGACGGCGACGACTGTTAGATAATATAAACCAGAAGGTACATCATCGAGTACAGAGGGAATTAGTTCAATGCGCGTGGAAGGAGTGACAGAAGCGGCAGACGAAGTAAAGACTTCGTAGTCTGCGAATAAATTTTCCTTCGATGTTTCAGGCACAGTATTCCTGATTTTTTCGGCAATACGAGCAAATTCGGGACGCAGAAAATTGATTTGCCCATCCACTCGTTCAGAGGCAATCAAGAATTGGCGCAAATAGAACGTGAGCATATCCTGCTGCGTGTACCTGTATTCGAGCATCAGCACATAGTCACGGCTCAAAAGACCGCTGTCGAACAGCACTTTACTAACGTCTAACAACTCATCAAAGGTTGTTGGTTCGGAAAGTGCCAATTCTTCCAGCAAATCAGGGGAAAGAACTTGCCACCCCCACGGCTGTGCATCAACATACCAGCCGACCAGATTGCCATTGTCCATGAGCGCATTCTGAAAGGCAGGATACAAGTCGCCGAGTTTATCAATCAAATCGCTGTCATCGGTCAGTGGATAGTAATAGTGCTGTTTTTTGATTTGGTCAAGCCCAGCGTTCGAGTCAAAAATGAAGATGTCAATATTGGGATCGCGGGATGCGATGGCGGATGCAATGTCCTTCATCGAGCCGTCTCTTCGTTCGACGGAATGTCCTGCCGCGGCATAGGAATCAATGGGCGGGCAATAGGAGGATGCGCCGAGAATTCGGACGGGCTGCGTATTTTCCGCCGCGGCGAACGTGCCTAAGAGTGCAATCATCATCAGCAGAGCAAGCAAGCGTTTCATCTTCAATTCCTCCTTCGGAACGGGAAGCAAGTCAACGTGTGCATAGTGTGATGGTCGAGTTTCCAATATCATCATAACAGACGATGTACAAAATGTCAAGATATTAAAACAAAAAAATACAAGCGGCGGCGAAAATGCGCAAAACAAATCCCCCGACTGCCTTGCAGCAATCGGGGGGATGAATCAGCATCTTATGCGTTGAAATTCAGGTACTCTTCCGCGGGCGGGGGTACAATCTCCGCGCGGGCTTCCTGCAGCATCAGCATCTTTTCGCCCTGCGCGTCCACCGCTTTGCACTGCGCGGTCAGGCGGAAATATGCCTTCGTGCTGGGCTTCTGGATGCCCTGCGTAATCCAGCCGATGGGCTGAATGTCGTTCGCGCAGCACGTCATCGCCATCCGTCCGAACATGTAGTAGCCCTTGGGCAGCGAGCGGTCAGCGAACGCCTGCCCCACCAGACGCACGGTCTTACGGTCGTAGCGGTCGGCATGATCAAGCGAATCCAGATAGAAGGTCGGAATGTCCTCGTCCTTGATTTCGATGACAGCGGACTTCATGTCGTAGGGGAGGTCTTCGTCCGCCACGCCGTCTTCGCTCGTGCCGTCGGTGTTCTCGAAGATGATGTTCGTCTTCGGGTTGACCGCTTTGAGCTGGCGACGCCACGGGCTCTTGTTTGCGCCGGGCTGGCAGCGGTTGACCAGAATCAGGTCAGCGACCTTCATCGGGTCGGTCAGCATCTGGCGCATGTTGGTGAAGTAGTTGTCGAAGGTGTTCGCGTCCACCGTCGTGATAATCTGCACGACTTCCCACTTACGAGGCAGCATACAGCTGCCCAGCCGCTCAATCGTCCAGATGCTGTTGTACTCGATGATGACGCGCTCCGGCTGATACTCCTTGTCCAGCGCTTCCATCTTCTTCGTGTTCATCTCGTCCGCTTCGTCGAGGACGACAACGGTCGTGTTCTTCGCCGTTTCGTATTCCTCAACGCCCTCTTCGCAGCAGATGACCAGCGTCTTCTGTCCGCGCGAGAAGTTGTCGTCCGTCAGCATGGAGTTGATGAGCTGGGTTTTGCCGCTTTCGAGGAAGCCGGTAATCAGGTAGACTGGTGTAAATTCCTGTTCGCTCATGCCTTGAACAGCTCCCGCAGTGCTTTTTCGTCGATGTGCGCACCGATGACGCACAGGCGGCCGGTGTAATCCGGCGTACCCGGACGGAACTGGCTCTCGCCCGGCACATAGTCAAACTGGAACCAGTCGCCCGCCGCGTTCTGCAGCACGCCCTTGGCGCGCAGCACCGTGCCGTACTCTTCTTCGTCGGACAGCTTGTCCAGCATCGCCTTGACCTCGTCCTGCTCGTAACGGTTTGCAGTTTCTACGCCGACAGACACGAACACTTCGTCTGCGTCATGCCCGTGGTGATGATGATGGTGATGATGTCCGCAGGAGCAGGTTTCGCCGTCCTCGTGGTCGTGATGATGATGTTCGTGCTCATCCTCGTCATGGTCCTCGTGATCATGATGGTGATGATGCTCATGGTCGTGTTCGTCATCATCATCGTCGTCATGGTGACCGCCGCAGCACGGGCACACGCCGTCCTCGTGGTCATGGTCATCATGGTCGTGATGGTGATGATGATGCTCGTGTTCGTCCTCGTCGTCGTCATCATCGTCGTCATCGAGGTGGATTTCCATCGGCTTGCCGGATTCAATGACTTCCAGCAGCGTATCAGCGGACAGGTCATCCCACGGCGTCGTCACGATGCGGACGCCCGGATGCTGCTCTTCCACCAGCGCACGGCTCTTCTCGATGCGCTCCGCGGACAGCAGCTGCGTGCGGCTGAAAATCACCGTCGCGCTCGTCTTAATCTGGTCGAGGAAGAACTCGCCGAAGTTCTTCATATACATGCGGCACTTGCCCGCGTCCACAACGGTCGCGCAGCCGGTCACAACGAGGTCGCTGTGGCGTTCCTTCGCGCGCTCGACGGCAGCGAGGATTTCGCTCAGCTTGCCCACGCCGGACGGCTCAATCAGCAGGCGGTCAGGATGATACTTCGCAATCAGGTCATCAACCGCCTTCTGGAAGTCGCCCACCAGCGTGCAGCAGATGCAGCCGGAATTCAGCTCATCAACGATGATGCCCGAATCCTTCATAAAGCTGCCATCCACGCCGACTTCGCCATATTCATTTTCCAGCAGGATGATTTTTTCCTTCGCAACGCTGCCCGTCAGCAGCTTTTTGATGAGCGTCGTTTTGCCCGCGCCCAGAAAACCCGAAATAATGTTGACCTTAACCATAGCTGTTTTTCTCCTATTCCTCAGGGTCTGGCGGCTCATTCCCGCCACACGCTATTATACCACATTCGTCAAGGTCTAACAAGGGGAAAATTCGCAAAAAACGCCAAAAGCAGCGCTGCACTTGCCGCAGTCTCTTAACGCGCCCGTAGGCGCGATTTCCCCCTGCTGCAAGAAAAAAACAAGCAGCAAAGAAAAAGGCACTGCTCATCAGCCAATGAGCAGCACCCAAGGTTGCTTATACCTTTCTCACCGGATGCCGAATCACGGTTTTCCTTTTCTCCGCCGCTGTTTTCCGCGGGTCGGAAAGATAAATCTCATGATGCAGCCGCTCCGCCGTGAAGTCATTTTCATACCCGTTTTCGCGCAGAAACGCATTCATCTGCGCCACCGACGCGGGTTCGTCGTCGTATGCGCCGATGTGCATCATCTTCACACAAAGTCCTTCGCGAATCGTGCGCAGTTCAGCGCGGGAGCAGTCCAGCTTCTTCTTTTCTGACGCTGTTTCCACCGCCCAGCGGAAATCCTCCGCCGTCACGAAATCCGGCACGCGAATCACGGATAGCCAGTGCAAATCCGCCTTGCGCTCGTAGTCCATGCCTGATACGCCGTCCTGCTGCCAGAAGCCTTCCAGCGGCGGCACGACGTAATCGAAAAAGCCGTCCATCAGGTGTCCAGCACGCGGACTCATCTTCAACGTATAGCTGACCGCGTACAGCACGCCGAGCGCCTGCTGATATGCGCCGCCCTCCTCGTTCGGGTCACCCGTACCAGACACGCACACGAACTGCATTTCCGGCACGTCGATGATTTCTGGCACTTTCGGCGGCTGGTAGAACGCACGGTACTCCTTCTTGTAGTCAAACGGCATTACGCTTGCTCCTTCTTCGCCAGCTTGTTCGTGTCAATCGTCCCGCGATAGACCACAAACTTCTGGAACAAAAACTCGGTCACGAAGTTGACGAGCATGTTGATGACTTCAATCAGCCAGTCGTGTACGCCGACTGCAACCAATTCCGTGCTCCACCATCTGGAAAGCGTGATGAACACGACGTAGTACAGCGCGACGAGCAGCATCGCGCGCTTGACGTTGCCGTCCGAACGGAAGGTGTAGCGGCGGTTGAACGTGAAGTTCCACAGGACGGACAGAATCAGCGAGGGAAGGTAACAGGCGTTGTAATCGGGAATCTTGAACACATCATGCAGCAGGGCGAAGCTGATGAGCTGAATGAGCCCGGCGGATGCGCTGAACAGCGTGAATTTGACCGCCTGCCAGACGTTTTTGTTCTTCATGCGGAATCCTCCTTGGTTGGAATGAATGATGAATGGGATGATTCGCTGCCGTGAAAAATTTCTTCCTAATTATAATAGGCTTATACTATTTTCAAATGAGAATGCGCCAAGATGCGCCGCGAATTTTTCGTTCTGGCTAACGGGAGTGAAATGCAGCGTAGCAGCGCTACGCTAAATGGAACGACCGGACGCCAGAGCGGAAAAGGCGCAAGCAGATGGCGCAGACGAATGCAGGAAATAGTATTACACCAGACGGAGCGACGGCGTGGCGTTGAGCGTCAGGGGCGCAAGCTCGCCCTTCTTCATCCGATAGTATGCCGCAGAGCCAATCATCGCCGCGTTGTCGGTGCACAGATCGAGGCGCGGCATGTACAGCGGCAGGTGCGCCTTGTCGGCGGCCTCCTGCATCATCCGGCGCAGCAGACGATTCGCGGAAACGCCGCCCGCCATTGCAAGCGCGGGGGCGTGAGTATCCTTCGCCGCCAGCATCGCTTTTTCCACCAGCGCCGAAACGACGGCGTAGCGGAACGACGCCGCCATATCCGCCTTCGGGAGCGGTTCGCCCTTCATCTCCATCTTGTTCGCCGCGTTCAGGAACGCCGTTTTCATGCCGGAGAAGGAATAGTCGTACTTGCCGGGGGTGTGCGGATGCGGGAGCGACAGAAAATGCGGGTCGCCCTCCTCCGCCAGTGCGTCGATGCGCGGACCGCCGGGGTAGGGGAGCGTCAGCACGCGCGCCGCTTTGTCGAACGCTTCGCCCGCCGCGTCGTCCATCGTCTGACCAAGCAGGGTGTAATCGCCGTAGTCGTTCACGCGGACGATGTGGCTGTGTCCGCCCGATACGACAAGGCACAGAAACGGCGGCTTCAAGTCCGGATTGGAGATGTAGTTCGCGGACACATGCCCTTCGATGTGGTTGACGGGGATGAGCGGCTTGTTTGCGGCGTAGCTCAGGCCCTTCATGCAGCTGACGCCGGTGAGCAGCGCGCCGACAAGCCCCGGCCCGTAGGTGACGGCGAGGGCATCAATATCCTGCAAGCGCATGTTCGCTGCCCGGAGCGCCTCGTCAATCACACGGTCGCAGGCTTCGACGTGCGCACGGCTGGCGATTTCCGGCACGACGCCGCCATAGAGCGCATGGAGGTCAATCTGGCTGAAAACGATGTTGGAGACGATGGTGCGCCCATCCTCGATGATGGCGGCGGCAGTTTCGTCGCAGGAGGTTTCCAGCGCCAGAATGCGAACGTGGTCTTTCGTCTGCAAGGCATTAAGCTGCGCGCGGGCAGATTCAGTGTAGGTCATGGGAATACGCCCCTTATTGTTGATTTCGTAGCTTCACGGTGGCAATGATGAGCAGAATCCCCATCAGTGTCGCCCAGACAATGCCGATGATTTGCGCATAGTCAATGAACAATTGCGTCGGCATTAAACGGATGAGCAAATCCGTTTGCGGATTGAGCAGCCACAGGTTGTTTGTGAAGGCGATTTGATGGAAGAGGATGAACAGCCGGTCAAAATCCATCGCCGCCAGCAGCGCAAGGATGGCGACAAACGCCAGCATACAGCAGGCGGTTCGCCGGACGATTCGCCAGAAGAACCGCTGTTTCCGGGAATAGAGCCAACCGACCAGCGTCAGGAGGATGCTACCCAGCGAAAAACGGCGGCACAGGCTGAACAGCGTCCGCACGTCCGCCATATGCGTTTGCTCACGCTCGTTGAAGGCGTTGTATGCTGTGCCGTTCATGGAAAATACGAGCTGGAAGTCGCCATCACCCTTGAGGTAATCGGTAATCAGCTTGGCGGCGGCACCGTATTGCTCCGCCGGAAAGCCGGTTGCTTCAGGCGGAGCGGTGCGCAGCATGAGCGTTTGCATCAGGGCAGGCTGCGTACCGACCCCGTAAACGATGGCTGCCAGCATGATCAGGCAAAGCAGAAGCGCCGACAGGATGGAAACGAGTTGATAGCGCACCGGAAAATCTCCTTTCCGGGGAAAGCAATATAACGGCGAGAACCCTCCCAGCAGACACTGAGAGGGTTTCGGCATTACTGCATCTTCAAATAGGCGGTGATGAAGCCCTCAAGGTTGCCGTCCATCACGTCGTCAATGTTGCCGGATTCGTAGTTCGTGCGGTGATCCTTGACCATCGTGTAGGGCTGGAAGACGTAGGAGCGAATCTGGCTGCCCCATTCAATCTTCTTCATTTCGCCCTTGATGTTCGCCATTTCCTCTTCCTTGGCGCGCTCGCGCAGCTCCAGCAGCTTCGCCTTCAGCATCTTAATACACGTCGCGCGGTTCTGTACCTGATCGCGCTCGGTCTGGCAGGAGACGACGATGCCGGTCGGGTAGTGCGTCATGCGGACAGCAGAAGAGGTCTTGTTGACGTTCTGACCGCCTGCGCCGCTGGAGTGGTAGGTGTCCACGCGGACATCCTTCATGTTGATTTCGATGTCGGAATCATCGTCCTCCAGCATGGGGGCGACGTCCAGCGACGCGAAGGACGTGTGGCGGCGGGCGTTTGCGTCGAACGGGGAGATGCGGACGAGGCGGTGCACACCCTTTTCGCCGCGGAGGTAGCCATAGGCGTGGTCGCCGCTGACCTCGAAGGTGACGGACTTAATGCCCGCTTCGTCGCCGTCAAGCAAATCCAGCAGCTTGACGGTGAAGCCCATCTTCTCGCAGTAGCGGGTATACATGCGGTAGAGCATGGACGTCCAGTCTTGCGCTTCCGTTCCGCCCGCGCCCGCGTGGAGGGACAGCACCGCGTCATTGTCGTCATAGTCGCCGCGCATGAGGGTTTCCAGCTCCAGCGCGTCGGTATGCTCTTTGAGCGTCGCCAGCTCATCCACCGCTTCGGTGACGGTATCTTCGTCCTTCTCTTCTTCCGCCATTTCGAGCATGACCTCGATATCATCGGCGGAAGAAAGCAGCTTTTCGTAGTGCTCGAGCTTGCCTTTGAGGTTGGAAACCTTCTGGTTGACCTTCGCGGAGTGATCCGGGTCATTCCAGAATTCGGGCTGATTCATTTCCTCGGTCAGCTCATCCAGCTGTTCGCGGATATGGTCAATGTGGAGGGCATCGCCCGCGGCGAGCAGGGATTTACGAATCTCTGCCAGTTCGCTGCGATACTGGGGAATATCTATGAGCGCCATGTTTAATCTCCTTCAATCGTCAGGAAAGGCTTTTTCTATTTTGGTTGTGGATTGCTGGTTTTATTGCTGCTTGATTTTCTTGCTGCAGAGGGTTTCACCTCTGCGGAGGCGACCAAAGGGCAGTAAGAACAGACGAAGTCTGCGATCGCCCTTTGGAAACCTTCGGCGCCTCCCATGTTAGTTGAGCTTTGTTGGAAATTTTTAGTTTGTGTACTTCTCGTTCTTCCAATCAGCAATACAAAATTGCCGCATGGGTGGCGAAGGCGAAGGGGTCAAGGGGGCGACCGCAAAGCCCCCTTGTCGCGTCCGCAGACGCGAAATCCCTGCTTAACACGCGAAAATTACATTGGAATTGCCACCTACTCAATCGCGAAAATGGGTCAAGGGAGTTACTCCCTTGTTTCTTTGTCCTTCCCGCAGCAGTTCTTGTACTTCAAGCCCGAACCGCAAGGGCAGGGATCGTTGCGGCCAACGCGCTCTGACGGCTTCACCCGCTTGGGCTGGCGCGGCTGACCGTTGCCGGGCACAATCGGCTTGCCCTCGACGGGGCGAACCGCTGCCTGCACACGTTCCGGCGTGCGCTCAATGCGCAGCTGATACATGCGGCGCACCGTGTCCTCGCGAATCAGGTGATTCAGCTCGTCGAACATGTAGCCCGCTTCAATCTGATACTCGGTGACGGGGTTCTTGCCGCTGTACGCGCGGAAGCCGATGCCGTCGCGCAGGCGATCCATTGCGTCGATGTGATCCATCCAGCGCACATCCACCGCGCGCAGCAGCACAACGCGCTCCACTTCGCGCATGTCCAGTCCGATTTCCGCCAGCGCCGTCTCGCGCTCCTCGTAGAACGCCTTCGCGTCGTCCTTGAGCGCCTGCGCCAGCGCGTCGCGGTCACCGGAGCGGACGACATCCTCCAATTCGGCAATCTTGCCGTGGTGGATGCACAGGTTTTCCAGATAATTCGTCAGCTGCGGAATATCCCAATCCGTGCCGTCATCAGACGCGCAGTGGCGGGAGAGCGCGGCGTCAATCAGCTTGTACGCCATGCCGATAATGTTGTCGCGGACGTTCTCGCCCATCAGCACGCGGCGGCGCTGACCGTAGATAATCTCGCGCTGGCGGTTCATCACGTTGTCGTATTCCAGAACGTGCTTGCGGATCTCGAAGTTGCGACCCTCGATGCGCTTCTGCGCGGATTCAATCTGCTTGGTGAGCATTCCCGCCTGAAGCGGCTCGTCGTCCTTGAGCCCCAGACGCTCGACCATCGGCATGATGCGGTCGCCGCCGAAGAGACGCATCAGGTCGTCCTCCAGCGAAATAAAGAACTGGGTCGAACCGGGGTCGCCCTGACGGCCCGCACGGCCGCGCAGCTGATTGTCAATGCGGCGGGATTCGTGGCGTTCCGTGCCGATGATGTGCAGACCGCCGGTTTGCAGCACGCGGTCATGCGCTTCGTCGGTGGTGCGCTTGAAGTCCTTGTAGAGGGACTGGTACTTTTCGCGCGCGGCAAGAATTTCGTCGGACACATCCTCGGCGTGACCGGTCGCGGCTTCAATGATTTCCTCGTCATAGCCGTCCTGACGCATGGCGCGGCGGGCAAGGAACTCCGGGTTGCCGCCCAGCAGAATGTCCGTGCCGCGGCCAGCCATGTTGGTGGCAATGGTGACGGCGCCCCAGTGGCCTGCCTGCGCGACGATTTCAGCTTCCTTGGCGTGGTTCTTTGCGTTCAGCACCTCATGCTGGATGCCGCGGCGCTGAAGCATGGCGGAGAGCATTTCGCTCGTTTCAACCGTGACCGTGCCGACCAGCACGGGCTGACCGTTGGCGTGCACCTGCGCAATCGCGTCCACAACGGCGTTGAACTTCGCCTTCTTCGTCTTGTAGACCATGTCGTCCAAGTCCTTGCGGATGTTGGGCTTGTTGGTGGGAATCTGCACGACGTCCAGCGAGTAAATGTTCTGGAACTCGTCCTCTTCCGTCTTCGCCGTACCCGTCATGCCGGAGAGCTTGTGGTACATGCGGAAATAGTTCTGGAAGGTGATGGTCGCCAGTGTGCGGCTTTCGCGCTCAATGGTCACATGCTCCTTGGCTTCAATCGCCTGATGCAGACCCTCGGAGTAGCGGCGGCCAATCATCAGGCGGCCCGTGAATTCATCAACGATGATGACCTGATCGTCCTTGACGACGTAGTCCACGTCGCGCTTCATCAGGAAGTTGGCGCGCAGGGCGCAGCTGACGTGGTGGTTCAGCTCGGCATTTTCCGCGTCGTTGATGTTGGTGATGCCGAATGCGGCTTCGACGCGCTGGGCCCCCTCGTCGGTCAGGCTGATGGCCTTTTTCTTCTCTTCAATCTCGAAGTGAACGTCACGCTTGAGCGTGCGGACGACCGCGTCCACCTTCGCGTAGAGGTCGGTGGATTTGTCGCCCGCGCCGGAGATAATCAGCGGGGTGCGCGCTTCGTCAATCAGGATGGAGTCCACTTCGTCGACGATGGCGAAGTTGTGACCGCGCTGCACCAGCTCGCTCTGGCGGATGACCATGTTGTCGCGCAGATAGTCGAAGCCCAGTTCATTGTTCGTGCCGTAAGTGATGTCGCAGGCATAGGCGGCGCGGCGTTCGGCGCTGTCCAGATCGTGGACAATCAGGCCGACGCTCAGCCCCATGAAGCGGTGGACTTTGCCCATCCATTCGCTGTCGCGGCGCGCCAGATAGTCGTTGACGGTCACGACGTGCACGCCCTTGCCGGACAGCGCGTTCAGGTACGCGGGCAGGGTGGACACCAGCGTTTTGCCCTCGCCGGTCTTCATCTCGGCGATGCGCCCCTGATGCAGCACCAGGCCGCCCATCACCTGCACGCGGTACGGGCGCATTCCCAGCACGCGGGCGTCGGCTTCGCGGATGGCGGCGAACGCCTCAGGCAGGATGTCGTCCTCCGTTTCACCGTTTTGCAAGCGCGCGCGGAATTCATCCGTCTTGGCGCGCAGCTGCTCATCCGTCAGCGCCTTGTATTCATCTTCGAGGGCTTCCACGGCGTTGACCGTCTTTTGCAGCTTTTTGACCTCCGCGTCATTGCTGCTGCCCAGCAGTTTTTTGACCCAATCGAACATAAAGTTCTCCTTTCAATATAGAAACAATTTCTGATAATATTTGGAAAATCATAATCATATGAGCGCACCTATTCCCGAATAGACACACTACTCTTTCATTATAACATGAAAGCCCCCGAACATGCAAGTGCTCAGGGGGAATAATCTGCCTTTACGCTCGTGCAAACTGCTGTTACTGCTCCGCCAATTCAGGGTGGGGAATCAGCAGCAAAACGCGATGCGCCTTGTCGGACAGGATGCGGCATGGGTCGTAGAAGGGAATTTCCGCCCCGGCTGCTTCGGCGCAAAAGGTGACAATATCGGACTGCTTGTCCTTCATAGCCGCTGTATACCGTGCGTACAGGTCGGGCGAAAGCTGAATCTCTACGGTTTCACCGTCCACAAGACGCATCAGCTGGGTCAGCAGTTCCTGCTCGGTGGAGACGTACAGCCCGTGCGCCTGATAGTAGTTCGGAACGCCGCTCAGGTCGGGAAAAGTGTACCCGCGATTGGGCGTGTGGTCGATGGACATATCCGCTTCACCCATGGCGTAGTTGCTGTGGAACACATGCCCGTCGAAAGCGGCCCCCCATGTTGCGTCAAGAAAGCCGAAATTGGTCACATTCCATGCGTGCAAACCGGTTTCGCCGCTTGTGTCTGACGCTTCGCCGATGATGGTTGCGCATGGAATGCCCGCAAGCCGATAGAGCAGTGAAATCGCCTGCGCATATCCTGCGCAGGTGGCTTCGCCATACAGCAAAGCGCCCACGGCTGCGTGCTGCCACATGCTGTCGGGAGAATAGGTTGTATTCTGTACAAGCCGCTCGTACAGCGCCAGCGGGTCGGGATTTTCGTCCACCCATGACTGAGCTGTTTCCAGCAGCTGTTTGCGCAAGGCTGATGCTTCCTTGGCGGAACAAAGGTAGCGCGGTGAAATGCTCTGGGCGACATCCGGCTGATTGCGCTGATAATGGACACGGTAGGATTCGATGTGAAACAGCTCCGGATAGTCGTTGCGCATGTCATCCAAGGTCTGTACCAGCAGATTGTAGGACGTTCCGGCGGGAAGTTGAATGCTGCCTTCCTGCGCCATGAGCTTTGGATACAGGAAATTGCGCAGGCTACGTTCGCCGGGCGGTATCATGCGGACAGAGAGCATGGTTTCCGCCGGATAGGGCGTATCCGGTTCCTGCTGGGCGAGCAGGGTCGGGGCGGTGAAGAGCATCAGCACAACGCACAGCAGGGGGAGAAAGCGGATTTTCTGCACAGAAATCCCTCCTTTCGGTGGAAGACGGGGAAAAGCTGTGGATAAGAGAACAGCCCAGCCGTGCAAACGCGCCAAGCTGGACTGTATTCTTAGAAATAAACACGCGGACACTGTATGAAAGTATGCTCAACTCAATCGCGAGAAGGGTGTCGAGAGGGTCGAAGACCAGAGGGTCGAAAACCCTTCGCGGAGTCCAGAGGCAGAGCCTATGGTGGGGTTTAAGGGGCAAAGCCCATTGCGTCTCCCCTTAGTATGCCGCGCGGGGATTGCTGCCGTAGAGCACCGCGAGGGTCTCCTGACCCGCGGAGCCGTCCACGGAAAGCCCGTTGCGGGACTGGAAGGAGCGAACCGCCGCGACGGTCGCATCATCGTAATAGCCCGTGACGGCTGCCAGATAGCCAAGCTGCTGCAAGCTGTCCTGCATCTGCACCACTTCGTCGCCGCGGTCGCCCTTGCGGAGCGTTTTGTACTCCGTCGTTTTCGCCGCTGCCGCAACCGCTGTGCCGCTGTACAGTTTTGTCAGCGTCTTGTTGCCCGCGATGCCGTCCACCGGCGTCACCTTGTTGCGAATCTGGAATGCGCGGACAGCATCCTGCGTCGTTGCGCCGTACACGCCGTCGCGCGAACCGTCGTAGTAGCCCAGTTCGTACAGCGTCGCCTGCATGGTGCGCACTGCCGCGCCCGTGTCGCCGGGGCGCAGCGTTGCGTATTCGTCGCTGTCCACCGCGTCAGAGGAGTACAGAAGCGTCAGCGTCTTGTCGCCCGCAATGCCATCCACCGGCGTGATGTTCATCTTCTTCTGGAACGCCTTGACCGCCGCCGTTGTGCCGGAGCCGTAATCGCCGTCAATCGTGCCGGTATAATAGCCCTTCTGCTTCAGCGTCGTCTGCAGCTGGCGAATCGCCGCGCCGCTGTCACCCGGCCGGAGCGTGGTGTACTTGGATGTATCCGTGCTGCTGGAGGTGGTGAACAGCGCACGCTGGGTCGCGGGGCCTGCCTTGCCGTCCACACGCAAGCCCTGCGTTGACTGGAACGCGACGACTGCCGCCGTCGTTGCCGCGCCGTATTTGCCGTCCACGCTGCCGGAATAGTAACCCTTGTTTTTCAGCGCCTGCTGGAGATTGCGAACCGCCGTGCCGGTGTCGCCCTCGGAGAGCGTCGTGTAGCCGTCCACAGAGGTGGAAGCAGTCGCCGTCGGCATGGAGCTGGCAGCAATCGCCGCGTCGGAATAGAGGCGGTTCAGGGTGGATGTGCCCGCCTTGCCGTCCGCCTTCAGGCCGTTCGCCGTCTGGAAGGCAATCACTGCCGCCTTTGTCGCGTCGCCGAAAGAGCCGTCCGCTGTGCCGGTCAGGTAGCCCAAGGATTTCAGGCGCGTCTGCATCGCCTTGACGGCGCCGCTGTTCTTCATGCCGGACTCCAGCGTCGTGCCGATGGAGGAAACGGGCGTGGAGGATTTTGCCGCGGAGGAAGAATACAGCGTTTGCAGCGTCGAAGGCCCGGCGACACCGTCGGTGTACAGGCTCTTGTACTTTTTCTGGAATGCTTTGACGGCGTATTCTGTCGCACCCTCGTAGTTGCCGTCCGGCGAACCCGCCATCCAGCCCAGTTCAATCAGGCGCGCCTGCAGCGTGCGGACGCGTGTGCCGGACGAACCGCTCTGGAGATAATACTCAGTGGAGAGGTTTGGGGTCGCGGTGGTTTTCGGCTTGGGGGTTGCGGTCTTGCGCGGAGTAGCGGTTGCGGCGGCTGCCTTGACAGCGTTGGAGCTGTTCAGCTTTGCCATCGTCGATTTGCCCGCGATGCCGTCCACCAGCAGATTGTTGCGGTCTTGGAACGCGCGCAGCGCCTTCTCCGTCGCGTCGCCGAAATCGCCGTCAACGCTGCCGGTGTAGTAGCCCAGCTGCTTCAAACGGCGCTGGAGTGTTTTGACGTCAGCGCCGGACGAGCCTTTTTTGAGAACGGCAGCCGCAGTCGGCGTGGGCGTGGCGGTCGGCCGCGCGGTGGTGGCGACGCTGCCGGGCGGCGTGGTCACCACGGTGACAATGCCGTTGGACGTAATCACGCCCGGCTGTGTCGTCGGCATGATGGTGTTTGTGCCGAAATTGAAAACGGATTCAACCGTCGGCGTGGGCGAAGGAGTGGGCGTGGCGGTGCGCTGGGGCGCTGTGACAGCAACCGTATTGTAAACAACCCCCTGATTGGACAGGTCGCCCGACAGGTCGTCCGGCGGCACAAAGCAACCCGTCAGCGTCATGGACAGCGCCAAAACGCCGCACAGGGCAGCGCCCTTGAAAATGCGGTTGCGAGTAGTTGCAGCGGCATGATTCTTCATGATGATAATTCCCTTCCTTCACACTCAGGGCGAGCGGAGCAAGCGTTATCCTCCTGCCGGATTTGCCGGAAAGAGGCGTATGGGCAATCGCCCATCTATATTGTACACGTTTATGGGACAGTTCGCAAGGGCTAAATTGCACTTCCCCTGCCGGAAAGTGGCGAAAAGCCCGCGCCTTCCAATGATATAACGAAACAAGCGGCGCTTTTCCTCCCTTTCCGCTGGATTAGACGGAGAAAAACGCGGATTTGTTCCGCTGAATCAACTATAATTCGACATGGGCGCCGGATTTTCCTGCTGCGAAAACCGTTTCGATATGAAAAACCCCGCCGGAGGATTCCGACGGGATTCGATTATTCATGCTTGCGAACCTTGCATTTCAGCACGGCATCCACTGCTTTGCCCATTTCCGGCAGCTGAATGTCCATCAAGCGGCCTTCGTCGCACTTCTTGGCAATTTCGGGCTGAATCGGCAATTGCGCCAGCATCGGCAGTCCATACTGCTTTGCGACATCCGCCGTGCGCCCTTCGCCAAAGGGGTACAGGCGCTTGCCGCAGTCCGGGCAGGTCATGTACGCCATGTTTTCCACCAAGCCCAGCACGGGGATGTTCATCATCTGCGCCATTTTGACGGCTTTCTCCACAATCATGCCGACCAGCTCCTGCGGGCTTAAGACAATCACGATGCCATCCACCGGCAGCGACTGGAACACCGTCAGCGGCACGTCACCCGTTCCCGGCGGCATGTCCACATACAGGCAGTCCACATCCCCCCAGCACACATCCGTCCAGAACTGCTTCACCGTACCCGCAATCAGGCTGCCGCGCCAGATAACGGGGTCGGTGTCGTGTTCCAGCAGCAGGTTGATGGACATAACCTTCACGCCATTTTCGGCTTCCTGCGGCAGGATGCCCAGCTCATTGCCGACCGCCTTGTCGCGGATGCCCAGAATGCGCGGCATACTCGGCCCGGTGATGTCCGCATCCAGCACCCCGGCGATTTTCCCGCGCCGCGCCGTTTCGCACGCGAGCAGACCCGTCACCAGCGATTTTCCCACGCCGCCTTTGCCGCTGACAACGCCGATGACCTTCTTCACCCGGCTGCCCGCGTTCGCCGGGGCGAGCAAACTCTGCGGCTTCTGCCGCGATGCGCACGCGCTCCCGCACGAGGAGCAGTCATGCGTACATTCTTCTGCCATCATGTTCACCTCTGCATCAGATTCATGGGGTATTATAGCATCCGTTTGGGAATGCGTCAAGCTGTCATAATGCCCGAATCGGGAAGTACAGATACTCCTGCTGCGTTTTCGGGTCAGTAAATTCCTGCACCGCGCCGACGAGCTTCACGCCATTTTCGCGGAAGTAATCGACCATGCGGCTGAACGTGTCCGCGCGGCGATTCTCTATGGCAAGGTACTCATACCCCGGCACGACCCACTTCGTCCACCCGTCCGGCACATCCGCGTCGATGGGACATTCCACGCCCGCGAGGTACAACCCGCGCGAGAAGCCGTCTGTCCACGGCAGGAACGAACGGGTTTCGTCGCTCATCGCGCCCCAGATGCCGAGCAGCGCGCCGTTTTCGTCGCGGCTGGCGACGGGGGAGACTTCGTCGAAGTGGGCGTTCGCGTCCGACCAGAGCATGGGGATGAAGCCTTCGCCGTCGTCTGTCGAGCCTTCGATGCCGATGACGGCAAAGGAGGGCTTGACGATTTTCTGAATGTTGAGGGATGATTCCATGCTGATACCTCCGATGCTATCCTATTCCCGATTCCGCCACAAGTCATTCTTGCGAATCTTTACCCGCGGAATGCTCGTCGTCAAGTCCACCTCATAGATGTCTTCCTCCGTCGGATGCAGAATCACATGCACCTTCTGCCCCAGCGCCGGTTCAATGGTGGACGTATGAAACAAAATCAGCGCATTCCCCGTGCTCGGATGCGTACATTGCAGCTCAATAAAGAAGCGATTGTGTTTGACAGCTGCAGTATAGCTGACGGTCGCCGCCGTGTGCAGCCCGATTCGCCGCAGCTCCCAGCGCGGCTTCAGGCGCTGGAAGAAATCGACGATGGCGGCAGGGGAGAAGGAGCGCAGCGTCGTGCGGCGCAGGAGCAGAGCGCCCGCGAGCATCCACAGCGGCAGCGGCGCCGACGCAAGCAGTGCAATGGGATAGCCCAGCAGCGCGCCCGCAATGCCGAGGACGCACAGCACTTCCAGCGCGACGAACGTCCACCGGGAGAAGAAGCAGTGCCGGTGCAGCGCGTTCGCCGCCGCCCAGCCCAGCACGATGCCCCACGCCAGCGGCGCGAGCAGCAGCACGAATCCGGCGAACGATGCGCCCGTTGACCCGCGCGACATCAGATGAACACCGCCGAATGCCAGCACACCAAGCAGCAGATAGAACCCCGCCCAGCTGTACGGGCGGAGCAGAAACGCCTGCCAGAGCGGCGTTGCGCCCTCCACGGCATAGCGGACGGATGCGCGCAGGTAACGGCAGGCATACAGCGTCAAATGCACCGTCAGTTTTGGCAGCCACAGCAGCACATCCAGCAGCATGTTCAGCAAGTCGCCGACCCCATGCGGACTGTGGAAGGGAAAATCCGGGCGCGCAGAACGGAGCAATTGCATCGTCCTGCGCAGCGATTCGCCCAGCGGCGGCAGACGGAATTTCCGTTTCGGGGGCGCTGACGGCGTGTCCGGAGGCATATCGAACGGGATGTCTGGCGGCATGGTGTCGAACGAATCCGCCGCAGGGTACGGGATGAACTCCTCAGGCGAATAATACTCGCGCGTTCGGCGTCGGCGCGGGGGTTCGTCCGCATTCATGCGGCGGCGGCAGGGCGCGGCTTCGTTTTCCTCCGGCGTATATGCCCGATCAGCCCGGCGCCGGCGCGGCGTCTGCTCACTCATGGGGCTGCCTCCCTTTCGTATGCGTCGCACAGGGACTTTGCGTCGCCCTGCGCGCGGATTCTACCGTGCTCCAGCCAAATTACGCGGTCGCAGAGTTCGCGAATCTGGCTTAAATTATGGCTGACGAACAGCACTGTCGCGCCGCCGGACATGAGCTCAAGCATCCGCGCGCGGCTCTTGCGCTGGAAACGCTCGTCGCCGACGGCAAGAATTTCGTCCACAATCAGAATATCAGGCTGAACGACGGTGGCGATGGAGAAAGCCAGACGCGCGAGCATTCCGGACGAGTACGTTTTCAGCGGACGGTCGATGAAACGATCGAGTTCGCTGTATGCAATGATTTCCGGCGCTTTGTCGTGCAGAAAATCCTTCGAGTAGCCGAGAATTGCGCCGTTGAGGAAGATATTCTCCCGCCCGGTGAGTTCCGCGTCGAAGCCGCTGCCGAGTTCGAGCATGGGCACAAGCGTGCCCTGCAGGGCGACGCTGCCGCTGGTGGGCGGGTAAATGCCGCTGATGATTTTGAGCAGGGTGGATTTTCCCGCGCCGTTATGGCCAATCAGCCCGGTGACACTGCCCTTTTCGGCGGTGAAGGATACATCATCGAGGGCGCGGAAGGTGGTGGTATGCGTCTGGCGGCGGAGGGTGTCGACGACAAACTCCTTGAGGTTGGTGGTGCGGTTCTGGTCGATGCGGAAATCCATCGTAATGTGGCGGGCTTCTACCAAGGGGATTCACCTCCTCGCGCCCGCAGGCGCGAAATCCTGCGAATATAATTCTCCATCAGCCAAGAAAAATCCTCTTGCCAAATGCAAAATTGACAGAAATTCCTTTCTGCTTCCGCCCCTTGACGGGAGGGCGCGGGTGGGCTATACTTATCCCGTATGGAAAAGGGGAGGAATCTGGATGGAAATCATTGCACGAATCGAAAACGGCTTTCGGGAGAAATTCGGCGTGCCGCGGCAGTCGGGGCTTGTGCCGGAGGTGATTTCCCGCGTCGTGATGGCGGAAAAGTACAGCGTCCGCGAGGCGTTCCGCGGCATTGAGGATTACTCCCACCTATGGCTGCTCTGGGAGTTCGACCGCGCGCAGCAGGACGATTGGCGGCCGACCGTGCGCCCGCCGCGGCTGGGCGGCAATACCCGATTGGGCGTGTTCGCGACGCGCTCGCCGTTCCGCCCGAACCGCATCGGTCTGACGGTTGTCCGCTTGATTCGCATGGAGGAGGAGAACGGGCGCATCACGCTCGTCGTCTCCGGCGCGGATTTGATGGACGGCACGCCAATTGTGGACATCAAGCCGTACCTGCCGTATGTGGACAGCGTGCCGGACGCGGTCGGCGGGTTCACCGAGCAGACCGAACGCCATCGCCTGACGGTGGATTTTCCGGAGAAGCTCAAAAAGTACGTTCCCAAGCAGAACCTGCCCGCCGTGATGGGCTTGCTCGCGCAAGACCCGCGCCCGGCGTATCAGCATGACGGAAAGCGCGTGTACGGCGTGACGTATGGCGAGGTGGATATTCGCTTTGTCGTCGAAGGAGACACGCTGACGGTGGTGGAGGTCGTGCCGTACACGGAAAAGGAACAGAAAAAATGAATACGAATCGCTGGATGCAGGAGGTCAATGCGCGGTTTCCGGTGCGCAAAAGCAAGGGTCAAAAGGCGCAGTTCCGCCAATACTTCAAGCTCGGCGTGGGTATCTGTGCCTGCCGCAAGAAAAAGCATGTAGGCTGGTACTGCAGCAAAATTCATACCAAACATGACACGACGTACGACGAAATTACCCTGCAGGGCGTGGCGGACACGGTGGAAGCCGTCCTCCGGCAGGTCGTCGGGAAGGAGCAAGCATGACCATACGCGAAGAAATCGACGCGCAGTTCCCCATCCGCAAAACGACGGCGCAGAAGCGGGCGTTCGAGAAGTGGGTGATGGCGAAGATGCGCGAAATGGGGTATCGCCCCTATGTGGACGGCATGAACCGAAAGGATAAGCTGCGCCACCGCAACATCGTCGCCGGCGACCCTCAAAATGCCGAACTGCTCATCAGCGCTCACTACGATACGGCGGCGACCATCGGCGTGCCCGATTTGCGCATCCCCCGGAATTTCCCGGTGTATATCCTCGCGCAGGGCGCGGTGCTGCTGGGAATGCTGCTGATTTCTCTGCTGATCGGCACGGTGGTCGGGCTGGCGACGAAAAGCGGCGATTGGCTGATTCTGACGTTCTTTTTTGCCTATCTGGCGCTGATGCTGCTGATGATGTTCGGCGCGGCGAACAAGCATAACGTCAATGACAACACATCCGGCATTGCCGCCCTGCTGGAGACGATGCAGCGCCTGTCCCCTGAAGCGCGCGAAAAGACGGCGTTCATCCTCTTTGATCATCAGGAGACGGGCAGCCGCGGCGCAAAGAGTTACGGCGCACAGCACGTCGAAGTGCAGACGATGAAGCTGCTTGTTGACTTGAGTTGCGTCGGGGATGGCGACACGTTCGTCATCAGCGCCCCGAAAATGGCGCAGGACAAGCCGGAATACGCCGTCGTCCGCGAATCCCTTGAAGAAAACGCAATGGCATCCGGCGTGTCGACGCAGTTCTTCGGGCGCGCGGGTGTGCAAGGCGCGGGCGATTATCGGCGCTTCGTGTGCGGGGTGGGCGTATCGGCATACCACCACAGCGCGGGGGTGGGACTCATCACCGGGCGCATCCACACTTCCCGCGATACCGTCTGCCGACAGGAAAATTTGGACTATCTCGCCAAAAGTCTCGCCGACGCGGCTCAAAAAATGAATGATTTGTAACAATTTGCCGAACGAGCGGCATTTTTCAGCGCTTTTGCTTTGCAATTTGTACCGGAATATGCTACAATAGTGAATAGAAAGGCTCCCTGTTGGCGAGACTGGAAGAGGAGGAAGCAGCATGCTGCCGAAAGTTTCCAAGGGATTCCGCGCCATTTTTGTCGCGGTGATGTGTGTGGTGTGCGTGGCGCTGTGTGTGCTGGCGGTTCGGCTGGCACAGCAGGGCGAGCAGCTTCGGCTGACGCAATTGCAGCTGGATGCAAGTCTGGCGCGGTTGAAGCTCCAGCAGACGCAGCGCGCGCAAATCGACGTTGACCTGCCGGAAACGCTGGCGCAATTGCAGGCGGTGCAGCCCGAAGCGGATGCAGCGTCCGCGCGCGAGCAGGAACTCCGCGCCCAGCGCAAGGCGCTCCGCAGCGAGAATGCGGAATTAGCGGCGCAGGCGGAAACGCTCACGCAGCAGCTCGCTCTCCTTCGGACCCCGGACAGTGAGCTGATCGGAGAGGTGGAGACGCTGCAAAAGACGCTTTCATCCCTTCAGGCGCAGGTGGACGCCGCACGGCAGCTCCTTGGGCAGGCAGAGGAGTGAGCCTATTCCCCAATTCACTTGCGCTATCTGCTTGCGCATTCGCATTTGGGAATAGTATACCAGCTGCATTTATTCACAGCCTGAGATTCGACTGACAAAGCAAGGAGGAAGTTCCCATGTCCGAAAACAAGTCCCAGACGCCGGCACAGAACACGCCGGAAAACAGCGAGAAGAAGAAAGTCTCCCTGTTTGCACTCATCGTCGTGCTGGTCGTGGCGGTCATCGTGATGGTCGCGCTGTTCGTGCGGTCGAATAACCTGTCCAGTCAGCTGGATGAGGTCAACGGTCAGCTGGCCGCCAGCAACACCGAACTCCAGCAGACCATTGCCGACAAGGAGACGGCGCAGGCGGAACTGACCACCGCGCAGAATGACCTCCGCGAAGCGCAGCTGGTGCTGGAAGAATCCACCGCAAAGGTGGCGGAGCTGGAAGCCCAGCTGGTTGTGCTGAACGACGAAAACGAAGCGAACAAGGCGCAGGTGGAAACGCTGACCGCTGAACTGGACACCGCAAAGGCGAATCAGGCGGCGGCGCAGGGCTACCTCGACAACGTGTCCGCGCAGCTGGATGAGCTGATGCAGAACCTCGGCTTGGCGCAGAGCGCGCTGAACGGCGAAGCGACGGAAGAGCCCGCTGTCGAGCCCGCTGCGACGGAAGAACCCGCCGCCGAGCCCGCTGTGACGGAAGAACCCGCTGTCGAGCCCGAAGCGACGGAAGAACCCACCGCCGAACCCGCCGCGACGGAAGAACCTGTTGTCGAACCCGCTGCGACGGAAGAACCCACCGCCGAACCCGCTGTGACGGAAGAACCTGCTGTTGAGCCCGAAGCGACGGAAGAACCTGCTGTTGAGCCCGAAGCGACGGAAGAAACCACCGTCGAACCCGAAGCGACGGAAGAACCCACCGCCGAACCGGACGCGACGGAAGAACCCGCTGCTGAACCCGACGCGACGGAAGAACCCGCTGTTGAGCCTGACGCGACGGAAGAACCCACCGTCGAACCCGAAGCAACGGAAGAACCCGCTGTTGAGCCTGACGCGACGGAAGAACCCGCTGCTGAAGAAAGAGGTCTTACCACCACCATCACGTCTATGCTGCCGGACGAATACACGCTTGATGTTGAACTGCATCTGGATGCGAACAATGTGGTGACGGAGTTGAAGCTGACGTTGGAAAATGAAGTCGAAGGTCTGACGCAGGAAATGCTGGACGCCTTCGCGGAGCAGTTCGTCGGCAAGCAGCTGCCGGTTGTCCTGCACGCGGATGCGGATGAGACGACTGCGGAAGAGCAGATTGTCGAAGGCATGGAGAATCAGCTGGAGAACAGCCGCGGCATCGTTGAGATGCTGAACAAGCTGGCAGAGCAGTAATCCCCTGACACATCGCGCCGCCCCGCTGATTGAATATGGTCAAGCGGAGCGGCGCTTTTTTGCACTTGTGTTCCTTTTCAATCAATGTTATAATAGAAGTGGACGTGTATGTCCGAGCAGATATATCAACGATCGACGACCAATGGAGGCTGCACATGAAAAAATGGTTCTGTGCGCTGGGCATGATGCTGGCGCTGCTGATGTCCGTCGCGCTGGCGGACGGCGTGAAAGTTACCTTTGCCGAAAAAAACGGGCAAATCAACGGCGGCTATGATTATACGCTGAAGCTGAACGTGTCGCCCGCAAGCGACAAAGACCTGACGGTTTCCCTGACCTGCGACGGCTTGGACGGCGCGTATTCCGTGGTCATCCCGGCAGGGCAGAAGAGTACCACGCTGACCGTTCCGACGCAGGTGGTGGAGGAGCGCGGCAAGGTCGTTTTTGAATTGCAGAGCGGCGACGGCTACACCGGTGCGGGCAAGCACACGCTGACCATCCAGCGCCTGCCGAACGTGCAGTTCTATCTGGGCATCAACTTTGGCACGGTGGGCAAGAAGATGAGTGTCCGCATGACGGTGACGAATTCATCCACCATCGTCAAGGGCAACAACACCTTCCAGCTGCGCGATGACAAGGGTACAGTGCTGGCGGAAGCGAAGTGGTCGAATCCGAGCGGCGACATGAGCTTCTCTATCACCCCAACCGCTGATATGGAGGGCTACACCCGCCTGAGCGTGTGGCTGGGCGATCGCTGTGTGGCGGATGGCGGTTACCTGACCGTCGTTGCGAAGGGACAGCGCGCCGTCAAGAACGTGGAGACGGAGCGGAAACTTGTCGGCATCGGCATGGACTGCGGTTTCGGCGGCAAGAACACCGATCAGGTGCTGGAAGTGCTGGCGAAGCACAACACGAATATCACCTTCTTCATGACGGGCTATTTCGTCCGCACGTTCCCGGAGGAATCCAAGCGCGTGCTGGCGGCGGGCAATGAAATCGGCGACCACACGAACACGCATCCGCAGCTGACGAAGGAACGGCCCTACAGCATGATGCGCCAAATCGTTTTTCCGGCGGAGACCATGGCGGAAACGCTGGGCGTCTCGCCGCGCCTGATGCGCCCGCCGTACGGGGACGTGAATAGCAACGTCATCAGCGTTTCGCGCGCGGAAGGCATGGAGTGCGTGCTGTGGAACATGAGCACGAAGGACTCCATCGGCAAATACACGGTGGAGGAGTGCATCAAGAACGGTACGACGCGCGCCAAGCTCGCGCCCGGCAATATTTTGCTCTGCCATCTCGACGCGAATCACAGCTGGGAAATTCTTGATGCTGTCCTGACCTACTACGAGGAGCAGGGCTACACCGTTCTGCCGATTTCCGCGCTGATTTACGCTACGGGCGGATCGCTGCCCCCGATGCCTTCCACCCGCGAGGCACTGCTTTACACCGACGACTACTGGCCGAACTGGCTGGCAGAACGCGGCATTGAAATTGAGACGAAGGAATAAGCAAGCAGGCTGTCCGAGAAAAACGGGCAGCCTGTTTTGCAAAAGGTGGAATGCCGATGCACATCACTGACTGGAAAGAGAATTTTATCTCGAAGATGATTACGCGCGGGCGCAATTACTGGCGTGCCGGGGCAGTGAAAGATCTGCACTGCACGCAGGAGAAAATCACTGCTGATGTAGAAGGCACGCGGCTGTATCGGGTTGAGATTACGCTGGCAGACGATGCCGTGGCAACCATGTCCTGCACCTGCCCTTTTGCGAAAGAGGGCGCAAACTGCAAGCATATGGCGGCGGTTCTCTTTGCGGCGACCCATCTGCCGGAAGCGGAATTGCCCGCGCCGGAGTGGGAGAAGAAGCTGAACAGCCTGTCCGCTGAAACGCTTCGGGATTTTCTTCGCCCGCTGCTGAAAAAGGACGAAGCACTCCGAAATCGGCTGATGCTGTGCAAGGGAGACGAACCTGTCCGTGCGGATGAACGCCGCCTCAATTGGCAGCGCACCCTGACGCAGACGCTTCACGCCGCCGAACGCTATTCCGAAAACGAGTATGACGAATACGCGGAATATGACGAAGAAGAATATGACGAAGAAGAGGAATCACCCGTTCAGGAACTGCTGGAGCTGCTGGACGCGGAACTGGCTGATTTGCTGACACCGGAACATGCGATGCTGGCGTTTGAACTCGTTTGCGACACGGCAATGATGTTTGAATCCGCCGATGAAATTCTTGAACAGGAGGATATCGAAGACGCTTGCCGCGATGCATGGATGCAGATTCTTGCCATCGCAGCACCCGACCAGCAGTCGGCAATGTACGAGTGGTTCGCCGCTGCATTCCGGACGTGGAAGCCGATGACGTATTTCACCGCGCCGCTGGCGTTCTTGTTTTCGTATCCGTGGGACGAAGCGATTCATCAGCGGAATCTTGCGCTGCTCGACGAGAAAATTGCCGAGTGGAAGCCGAATGCGCAGGAACGCGGTGGAGGCGCGATGGTGAATCTGCTGAATCAGCGTGAAAAAACGATGCAGCAGCTGCACGCTTCGCAGGAGGACATCATCAGCTTCTGGCATTCGCATTGGGATGTGCCGTATGCGCATGACCGGACACTGAAAACGCTGATGGCGGCGGAAAAGTGGACGGAAGCCATCGAGCAGGTCAAGGCGGATTTGCAGACGTTCGCCGGGGAATATATGCCATGCAAGCAGCGCCGCGAACAGCTGATTTTGCTCTATCAGCGCGCGAATCAGCCTGACCTTGCGCAGCAGGCGATTCGGCAGTACATTGAGCAGTACAATCAGTACGGCATGGAGCAGATTGATGCGCTTCGAGCGACGCTTCCCGCCGATGCGTGGCGCGACGAGGCGGAACGTTTGATGAAACTGCCGACGACAAGCACTATCCGCCTGCCCCTGCTGGCATCCATTGAGCAGTGGGAGCAGCTGCTCCAGCGGATTCAGCAACACGGCAATTTTGAGGGACTGTGTACCTATTTTGACCCGCTGATGGCATGGGATTCCGCCCGCACGCTGGCACTCTACCGCGACATGGTGAATCGCGCTATGCAAGCGGCTTCGTCGCGCGCCGCCTACTGCGAGGTCATCCAAAAGCTGGAACGAATGAAAGGCACCGACGAGGGAAGAAAGATAATTGCTGACCTTGCTGAACAGTGGCGCAGGGACTACAAGCGCAAGTGCGCACTGCTGGACGAATTGCAGAAAGCAGGATATTGACAAAAAACTGGACTGTCCGGGCAAAACGCTCGAACAGCCTGTTTTTTTCTGCTGCTTACTCCGCCGGGAACAGGAATCCCGCCGTCATTTCCAGATAGTTTTCGCCCGCGTAGTCCGGGAAAAGCTCATGCATCTTCGCGGGGAAATCCGCCGTGAACGCTGCCGGTTGCAAGCGTCACGGTGGTGCATGTCGGGGCGCTCGTTTCCGCCAGCGCGGCGGTCAGCAGCAGCAAAATCATCACCAGCAGGGAAATCAGTTTCCTCATGGGTTCCTCCAAGGTGGGGCGTTCGGGGAAAGGGGTTATCTTGTGGCCACGATGAAAGGATACACCATTTGTGCTATGGGCGCAAGTACGCACTTTTTTATTAGCGAGGCACTTTTTGGTGACTGGGGGGAGGATTCGCTGCGAGGGCAAAAGAAAAGCACCGATTCTATCGAATCGATGCTAATCTGGCGGAGAGTTAGGGATTTGAACCCTAGGTGGGGTATAAGCCCACACACGATTTCCAGTCGTGCGCCTTAGACCACTCAGCCAACTCTCCATATGAAGCTCACATTGCGGCGGGTCATCCGCAACATTAATTATTATAGCGCGAATCGGGGCGTTTGTCAAGGGACTTTTCGTGATTTTTGCAAAAAATCCGCGCGAGTGAGGGCGCACGAAGAAAAAGGACTGTGAGCGGAGAAAAGTGTCCGCGCAGCAGTCCTTTTGCGGTTAAATCAGGAACATCCAGCCAAGCATTGATACCATCGCGGCAATATGCAGCGTGCCGACGATTTGCAGGGGGAACGTGACGATGAAAATCGGGAGAATCGTGAACACGAGCGTCCAGATCGGGAAGCCAATCGCGCCGGTGATGATAGCAACCATCAGCGTGATGTAGAACGTAATCATTCCCAGAGAACACAGGCGCAGGGAGGCGCCACTGCGAAGCATGTCAAGCATCATGCCCTTGGCACGCTCGTCCCGCCCATATTTGAGGAACATGTACTCCGCCAGCCCGCACTTCAAGTGATACGCGGAGCTGACGATGCACGCGAACGTCGTGCCCGCGAACAGAATTGCGCCGTACACCGGGGCTTTCTGGTACGCATACGCCGCCAGTGCCGCGTATCCGCAGAACTCCAGCACGATGGCAAACACGCCCAGCACGCCCGAACGCATCGGCACACTTGGCGAAACGCCCTCCATCAGCTTTGCGGCGTAGTCGCCATCCTTCAGCTTGCTGTAGTTGGCAAGTTTCAGCGTGCCGTTGGGGAAGATGCTCAGGATGCGGTCGCAGTACATGTTGATGGCGTGGCCGATGATGCCCAGGGCAAGCAGGATGTACAGGATATTCATGCGCGTATGCCTCCCAATTAGTTAATTGCAACTAACTGCTTCGGTTTGGAGTATAGCACACGCACCAATCCCTGTCAAGGGCGGACAAATGGTTTCGGAAGATTTTCGTTACAGCCAGCCGACCGCGTGCGCCGCCGCGCCGCCGACGCCGCAGAGCAGCATCACCAGAATTGGGTTCCATTTCTTCCAGCGCAGGACGAGGAACGCCGCGACCATCAGCACAATGCCGACGATGGACACGCCGCCGCCCGATTTCACCGCCGCGACCTGCACGATGCTCAGCGCCGCCGACGCAATCAGCGCGACGACCACGGGACGCAGCGCGCCCAGCACGTTCTGCATCGTCTGCCCGGAACGAAATCGCCCATACAAATAGGAAAGAAGCGTGACGAGAATCAGCGACGGCGTGATGCACCCGAACGTCGCGACAAGCGCCCCCGGTAGTCCGGCGCAGCGCATCCCGACGAATGTCGCGGAGTTGACCGCAATCGGGCCGGGGGTCATTTCGGCAATCGTCATTAGGTTCGTAAATTCTGCCATCGTCAGCCAGCCGTGCGATTCCACGACCAGCGACTGAATCAGCGGCATGGCAGCATATCCACCGCCGACACTGAACAGCCCGATTTGGAAAAAGACGAGGAACAGCACCATCATGCGGATACGCCCCCCTTTCGCGCCAGCAGTGCCCGGATAACGCCAATCGCCGCCGCGACGAGGATGACCACGATGACGTTGACGTGAAAGACGGCGGACGCCGCGAACGCGCCTGCCATCAGCAGCAGATTCAGCCAATCCTTCGACTGCACGACCTTGCCGCCAAGATTTGCCGTTACGTCGCAGATGACCGCCGCCACGCCCGACTGCATCCCCGTCAGCACCGCGCGTACCCATTCGTTCTCGGCGAACGCAGCGTACATCATGGAGATGATGCTGATGATGACAATCGGCGGCAGAATTGTCGCCAGCACCGCGACGATCAGCCCCGGAATCCCGGCGATGCGCCGCCCAACGAGGATGGCGCCGTTGACGGCAATCGCGCCCGGTGCAGTCTGCGCCAGGGCGGTCATGTCCAGCATTTCCTCTTCGGTCAGGTAATGCAGCTCATCAACGAATTTCTTCTTCATCAGCGACACGATGACGAATCCACCGCCGAAAGTGAAGGTGCTGATGAGAAGCATGGAAGAAAAGAGCGTCCAAAGACGGTGCGCTGTGGATTCCTGCGGCATCAGGGTGGTCAGCTCCTTTTTTGAAATTGCGTTTATTCAATAAAATAGAATTTGTCTGCGGCGCGGAGGTTTCGCGTCTGCGGACACGACAAGAGGGCAATAGAAACAGACGAAGTCTGCGATCCCCACTTGACCTCTTCGCAGCGCACGCCCATGTTACAGGTTTATTGTGTTGGTTGGGAAAACGATAGGGAAACTAACCATAAAACTTCCGATAAAATCCAAGAAACATGGGTGTGCAGCCCGAAGGGGTGGAGGGGGCGAACGGAAAGCCCCCTCCTCGCCTCCGCAGAGGCGAAACCCTCTGCAACATCAAAGGCACTACCGCACAATTCGTCGGCAGCGCTGGCGATGCCTTTTCTGCCACCTGCTTCTTGCAGAAATCTCGATTTACCTCCAGTAAACCTTCGATTTCTGCAATCGCATCTGACAAAAAATGCATTCGCCATCGCACCAACTCATTTGTGCGGTATTGCCCAAAACTCAAGTTTGGAGAAGAAAATCAATCAGAATATCACTCCACAAACGTGAGTGTGTTGACATTGAAGACCCCCTTGGTGGTGAGCCGCAGTGCCGGAATCACCGGCAGACTCGCGAACGAAAGCGTCATGAACGGGTCAATGCCGCGATTTACGCCCTGCGCCCACGCTGCCGCCTTGCAGTGCTCTAACTTCTCGTTCACCTCCGGCAGCGGATGGTCAGTAAACAGCCCCGCCACCTCCAGCGGCAGACGAGCCTGCACCTGCCCGTTCTCCACGACGATGATGCCGCCGTGCATCTTTTTCAGCTCGTTGACCGCAAAGGCAATGTCCTCCGGCGATACGCCGCAGGCAATGATGTTGTGGCTGTCGTGGGCAATCGACGTCGCAACCGCGCCGCGTTGAATCCCGTAGCCGCGGACGTAGCAGCTGGCGACATGCCCCGTGTCGTGGTGCCGCTCGCAGACGGTCATCTGGCAGATGCCGTCGTCAATGCCTTCCGCGTGCCCCAAGTCTTCGGTCACAATCTGCCCGTCGATGAGGCCAATCAGCGGCGCAACCCCAATCCGCAGCTGCTCCGGCGTTACATCCGGCAGGTGGAACGTGTCCAGCACGCCCGCGAGGATGTCCGGGTCAATGTCCGGCGCGGCGATCTCCACCTCGTGCCCGTCGTAAACCAGCTTGCCGCGCTTGAACACCATCTCCACATTCACATCATGCAGGTTGTCCAGCACGACGAAATCCGCCAAGTACCCCGGCGCAATCGCGCCCTTGTTGTTCAGCAGGAAGTAGCGCGCGGCGTAGTGGCTGGCAACCTTGATGGTCAGAATCGGGTCAGCGCCGAGGGCAATCGCTTTGCGGACGATGTAGTCAATGTGCCCCTTGTGCAGCAGGTCGTAGGGATGCTTGTCGTCAGTGCAGAACATGCAGCGGTGCGCATACTGCTCCGTCAGCAGAGGCATGAGGGCTTCGAGATTCTGCGCCGCCGTGCCGTCGCGAATCATGATGAACTGCCCCTTGCGCAGTTTTTCCAATGCGTTGTCAATGGTGTCGCACTCGTGGTCGGAATAGACGCCGGCGGACATGTACGCGTTGAGCGCCTTGCCGGACAGCCCCGGCGCGTGGCCGTCAATCTTCTTGTGATGCGCCTGTGAAACGACGATTTTCTCCATCGTCGCGCGGTCGCCCATCATCACGCCCGGATAATTCATCATCTCCGCCAGCCCCAGCACGCGGGGATGGTCGAAATATGCGTTGATGTCGCGCCATGTCAGCGTCGCGCCGTTTTCCTCAAACGCCATCGCCGGCACGCATGACGGGAGCATAAAATGCACATCCAGCGGCAGATTTTCTGTCGCCGCCATCATGTAGTCGATGCCGCCCATACCGCAGACGTTGGCGATTTCGTGCGGGTCGGTGATGACGGTGGTTGTGCCGTGGGGGAGCACCGCGCGCGCGAACGAGGTCGGGCTGACAAGACTGCTCTCCAGATGAATATGCGCGTCGATAAAGCCGGGTGCGACGATTTTGCCGCTGACATCGACCTCCATCAAGCCGTCGTAATGGTCAGCCATGCCGACGACCAGCCCGTTGGCAACGGCAATATCGCCATGCTCAACCGTGCCGGAAAATACGTTGACATAATCGGCGTTTTTGAGGACAACATCCGCCTTCTCCTCGCCCAGCGCGACGCGGACGAGCCGCTGCTTCCGGCGAACCTTGAGCGCAATGCGTTCTGCGCGGGTTTTGACTTCGGACATCGTGGAACACGCTCCTTCCGTGATTCTGTTTGTCCTATTATAGCGGTTTGAAGGGGTGTTGTAAAGGGGAAAAGCGGAGGGCAAAGGGAAAAATAGCATATGTTTTATCAGTGATTTCATTATGTTATTATATTAACTATTTTTCTTTTGTGAGGTATTGACAAAGAATAAATTTTGCGCTATAATAAAGGCAAGTGTATGCTGGCTGACTAATACGAAGGGGGATTCAGATGCGGAAACGGATGTTTTCTATCATGGCGGTCATGCTTTGTAGCTTGCTGCTGTTCTCTGTTGCTTTTGCAGCCACCTATGATGGGGCGATTTGGACAGGAAAGCCGAATGCCTTGGGCATTGGCTATTACTGTACTGCTGCGCAGAACCGCTCGCAGGGAGATGTCTCCACTCACTGGGCGAAGGCAAAAACGTGGGCGGCAGGTCTTAAACCCGTAATTGCAAGCGCAATTGGAAACAACCGGGCAGTTGCTTCGACGGGCAGTGTGAAGCCTTACAAAGGCTGGGGTTCGTATGGTGAATCCGACTGGTCGACGGAAGGAAAATTTGCGTCGGGGGCTTGGGATTAAGTAAAATACCAGCACATAACTTGTAGTACATAATCAAAGCCAGCATCCACCTTGTCAGCATACTTGAGGGGAGAGAAAATGATGCTTCGTTCATCCGTCCGAAACTTTGGCAAACTCTGCCGCTGTCATCCATCATTTGCGGCATTATCTATCCTAAGTCTGCTGATTACGACGTTGAGCTTCCTTGTGCTGATGGAAAAAAGCTACTATACTTATCAGGTCAGCGTGACGCAGGAGTACTTGTATGTGATGGATGATTCGCCGGAAGAAATCTGTGCGCTCTATCATGATTTGCAGGAGAATCAAAATCTGCCGGATATTGTGTCGATTAGTCTGCTTGATGACCAATACACGGGCATTGCCTGTGATACGAAAGCGTTAGCAAACCTCCTGCCTTACGGGCGGATATTTACCCCGGAGGAAGGCGCGCAGGGGGCGAACGTGGCGCTTTTGTCGCTGGAATACGTCCGCAATCTGCCGCAGGAGCAAATTGACCAGATTTGGGACGATGGCATCGAGATTGCAGGCGAGCATTTCGAGGCGGTCGGAGGGCTGACGGACATTGCCCGGTATTTTCCGCCCGAAGATTTGCTTTCGTTCTTTCCCGTACCGACGCTGATTGCTATCCCGGCGGAAACATACTTGTCCCTTTCTATGCAGCCGACCATGCTCAATTGCCGGTTTACAAGCGTTTTGACGAAGGAACAGACGGAAGAACTCCGGCGGATGATTTCCTCCTGCGAGCATATCAGCACTTTTTACCTGCCCGGTACAAGAAATTCAAGCTTTCAGCGCTTTGTGGAATCCAACGTGATCTATATCGCCATTTTGCTGATGGCGCTGATTGCTGTTGCTTTCATTGTCACCTGCTGGTTTCAGACTGACCAGAAACGTTATCAGATTTACATGATTTGCGGCGCAAAAAAGCGGCACATCGTCTTTTTCCTGACGGTGGATATGCTGCTGCTGAGCCAAATCGCCTACTGGGGTGCGCTGGCGTGTACGCACTTCATCAATCGCGGATTCAGTGATTTCCTGATGCCGCTGCCGCTTGTGTGGCGCGTGTGGATTGGCATCGGCGTATTTGCATTCTGCTGGCTGGTTGTGCTGCTGTGCTCGCTGCCGCTGTTGCAGCATTACCGAAACGTTTCTGGATTCGAGGTGAAATGAAAAAATGAGAAGCATCATGCTCGCCGTATCGTTCCTGAAAAAACAATGGGTCATGAATGTGGTGCTGGTCGTGGAGATTCTCATCTCGGTCATCATGCTGTCCGAACTGTTCCTGTTTGTCAGCGACCGGATGGATAATCAGCGCGCGGCGGAAGAATTGCAGAACAATCATCTGTATGTACTTTCAGAATTTGAGTACTATGCGCCGCAGGAAGAACGCGTGATGGAAGCGCTTCGGGCGGATGAAGCCATCCAAAGCATCGGCAAGGTTGATATTTCCTCCTGCACATGGAATGGGCAGTATTTTCAGCTGGGGCTGTACAATGCGAATTTGATTGGCTTGTATGCGCCGAAATGTGCCAGCGGCGCGTGGCTGCCGACGGAGGGCGGCGAATACAGCGGATACCCCGCGGTTGTATCGGCGGACGCAGGGCTGCAAGTCGGGGATGCAGCGGAAATTCTTGTTGCAGACCAGTATTCCGTGGCCATAGAGGTGGTGGGCGTGCTGGCAACCCCGACGCAGTATCTGTTCCCAACGGGCATGTCCGACAATGTGGATTCCATTATTTCGCATTCACCCGCCATCTTGGTCAATCAAGCGCTTTTCCCGCAGCTTCCGCCGAATCCGGATACGGCGGATGTACCGAAGTCACTCTTCCTGATTTCGGATTTGGACAAAGAAGAAATGATGGCGAAATACAATCGGTATGGGCAAATTCAAGCAATCAACGACATGGTGGCATCCTATGTGGAAACGTCAAACGGGCTGATTCGCTCCGAAGCGCTGCTGTTCGTGCTGTTTGTGCTGCTCGCCGCCATCGTGATTTTGAGCACTGAAGTGATTCACAGCATCCAATGCCAGAAAAACTATACAATTTACTACCTTGTGGGCATGAAGTGGCATCAATGTGTTTGGATTGAACTGACGCGGCACGGGATTCTGCTGTTCTTCATTGCGGGTTCGATTGCCCTGCTGGACAAATTCGGAGCGCTGCAAACCGCATGGATGACGGACGCGCGGCGAAATATCTTCTATATCGTCCTGCTGGTCTATCTGGTACTTGTTTTCTTCAGCACAAGCGCTTTCTTTCTATGGAAACTGCTGCACCGTGACATTATTGCATCACTGCGAAATCTGCAAGGGGGAGAATGACGTATGCTTATTGCGTTGAATGGTATCTCCAAAAGCTATCAGGCATCCCACGGCGCACCGCCCTATCAGGTGCTGAAGGACGCGAATTTGTCGATTGACAAGGGCGAAATGGTGGCGATTAAAGGCTCGTCGGGCGCGGGAAAATCGACGCTGCTCCATATCATCGGCTGCTTGGATAAGCCGACCTCCGGCAGCTATCTGCTGAACGGGCAGGATGTGTCGCAGTTATCGCTGTCCAAATTAGCGGAAATCCGCAACGCCAGTTTCGGGTTTGTCATGCAGCATTTCGCCTTGATTGAAGAGGACAACGCCTTGCAGAACGTGGCGACTCCGCTGCTGTTTGCAAAAGCAAGAAGGTCGCAGATGGATGCGCGTGCAATGGAGCAGCTGCGCAACGTCGGCATGGAGCAAATGGCGAACAAGCGGATTGCAACGCTCTCCGGCGGCGAAAAGCAGCGTGTTGCCATCGCACGGGCTATGGTAAACAACCCGGAAATCATTTTGGCGGATGAGCCGACGGGCGCGCTGGATCGGGCAAATACAGAAAAAATCGTGCAATTGTTTCAGCAGCTGAATGAAAAGGGAAAAACGATTATCATCGTGACGCATGATGATTTTGTCGCGCAGTCCTGCCGACGCATTGTGACCATTGCAGACGGCGTTATCAAAAGTACATAACTGCATTCTATATGCGCAATACTTGACCCCGTTTCCTCTTTCCGCTATAATAGAAGCGAAGAAACGGAGGTCTTTTTGCATGGATGCACAGCGGCTTCTTTCCGCCTGCGAAGGGGCGGGCATTGACTTTTTCACCGGCGTGCCGGATTCGCAGCTAAAAGGACTTTGCGATTCCCTCTACGCCCTCTACGGCGTTCATTCGCCCCGCCACATTGTCGCGGCGAATGAGGGAAACGCGGTCGGTCTCGCCGCCGGGCATTTCCTCGCGACGGGGCGTCCCGCGCTGTGCTATATGCAGAATTCCGGGCTGGGCAACGCCGTCAATCCGCTTGCGTCGCTGATGGACGCGCAGGTGTATCAGCTGCCGTGCCTGCTCGTCGTCGGCTGGCGCGGCGAACCCGGTGTGCACGATGAACCGCAGCACGTCAAGCAGGGGCAAATCACCCTGTCGCAGCTGGAGATTCTCGGCGTCCCCTACCGCATCCTCAGCAAGGATACGACGGAAGAGCAGTTTGCGGCGGATTTTGCCTTCCTGCGCGAACAATTGAATCAGCGGCAGTGCGCGGCGATTGTCGTTCGCAAAGGCGCGCTGACCTGCTCGCTCAAGCCCGCGTACGGCAACGAAAACACCCTCACCCGCGAACGGGCAGCGGAAATCATGCTGAACGCGATGGATGCGGGCGATGTGGTTGTGTCCACGACGGGGAAGCTCAGCCGCGAAATCTTTGAGCTTCGCGAGAAGCGCGGCGAAGGGCATGAGCGTGACTTCCTGACCGTCGGGTCGATGGGACACGCGAGCATGATTGCGCTGGAAATCGCGCTGGAGAAGCCGAACCGCCGCGTTTGGTGCTTGGACGGCGACGGCGCGGCGCTGATGCACCTTGGCGCACTGCCGGTGATTGCCCAGCGCAAGCCGGCGAACCTCATCCACGTTGTCATCAACAATGCCGCGCATGAGACGGTCGGCGGGATGCCCGTGTGCGAAGGGGGATTGTGCGCGGCGAAGGTCGCATCAGCGGTCGGATACCCACGGGTGCTGAACGCGCGGGACGAAGCGACGCTGGAAACTGCCCTGCAGGAAGCGAAAGGCGCGAATCAGCTGACGATGCTGGAGGTTGCCTGTGCGGTGGGCGCGCGCGCGGATCTGGGCCGCCCGACGACAACGCCCATCCAGAACCGTGACGCGCTGATGGCATTTTTGCGGGAGGAAAAGGCATGATTGCATTGCTGCTCAATTCGGGGTTGGGGTCGCGCATGGGCGACGAAACGCGGGAGCATCCCAAGTGCATGTGCCGCCTGACCGAACAGGAAACCATCATCTCGTGGCAGGTGAAACTGCTGCGGCGCATCGGCGTGACGGAAGCGGTGGTGACGACGGGGCATCTGGCGGACACGCTGATAGCGTATCTGGAATCGCTGGACAGCGGCATCCGCTTCCACTTCGTCCATAATCCGAAGTATCGGGAGACGAACTATATTTACAGCATGTATCTGGCGCGGAATTTGCTGCGCGGGCAGGACGTCATCAGCCTGCACGGCGATTTGGTGCTGCATCCGACGGTGATGGATGCGCTGGCGGCGTCGGGCAGAAGCGTGATGGCGGTGGATTCCACGCTGCCCCTGCCGGACAAGGACTTCAAGGCGCTGATTCAGGACGGGCGTATCCGGCGCGTAGGTGTGGACTGCTTCGACGCGGGCAGCGTGGAATGTCAGGCGGCGTACCACTGGCAAGCGGCGGATTTTTCTAGCTGGATGGACGAAATCGAGCGCTTCGTTGTGCGCGGGGATGTGAAGTGCTACGCCGAGAACGCGTTCAACGCCGTGTCAGGGGAGATTCCGCTGTATCCGCTGGAGTGCGGCGGGAGGCTCTGCGCTGAAATCGACAATCAGGCGGATCGGGAAGTTGTTTTGACTCGATTCCGTCAGGAGGTACTTTGAATGAAGCAGGTGTACATTTGCTTTTCGACGGATATTCTGCACAACGGGCATATCCGCATTTTGCAGCGCGCGGCGGAGCTTGGCGAAGTGACCGTCGGCTTGCTGACGGACGAGGTCGTCGCCAGCTACAAGCATTATCCGCTGATTCCGCTGGAGGAGCGCATCGCGATGTTTGAGGGGCTGAAGTACGTCAGCCGCGTCGTCGTGCAGGAAAGCCTGGATTACACGGACATCCTCAACCGCCTGCGCCCCGACATTGTGGTGCATGGGGATGACTGGCTCGTCGGCTATCAGGCGAATATCCGTCAAAAAGTCATTGAGACGCTCAAAGGCTGGGGCGGCGAGCTGGTGGAATTCCCCTACACGCACACCGCGACCGAGGAGACGCTTTCGACCCTTGATCAGCTGCTCTCCCTGCCGGAGACGCGCCGGAGCCGCCTCCGCCGCCTGCTGCATTACAAGCCGTGTCTGTCCGTGATGGAGGCGCACGACGGCCTGACTGGGCTGATTGTCGAAAAGACGACCGTCGAAACACCCAAGGGCCGCCGCCAGTTCGACGCAATTTGGGTCAGCAGCTTGTGCGACTCCACCGCGAAGGGAAAACCGGATATTGAACTGGTGGACATGACCAGCCGCCTGAACACGCTGGAAGAAATCATGGAAGTGACGACGAAGCCGATTATTTTGGACGGCGACACCGGCGGGCTGGTCGAGCACTTTGTCTACAACGTGCAGACGCTGGAACGCGCGGGCATCAGCGCCGTCATCATCGAGGACAAGCAGGGGCTGAAGAAGAACAGCCTGTTTGGCACGGGTGCGGGACAGAAACAGGCGAGCATCCCCGACTTCTGCGAGAAAATCACAGCGGGCAAAAATGCGCAGAAAACGAAGGACTTCATGATTATCGCGCGCTGCGAGAGCCTGATTCTGGAACAGGGCCTCGATGATGCGCTGACCCGCTGCCACGCCTACGTCAAAGCGGGCGCGGACGGCATCATGATTCACTCCAAGGCGAAAACGCCGGACGAGGTGTTCGCCTTCTGCGACGCCTTCCGCAAGGACGACCCGAAAACGCCGCTTGTCGTCGTTCCCACAACCTATAATCTGACGACGGAGGATGAACTCGCGGCGCACGGCGTGAACATTGTCATCCACGCCAACCACCTGATTCGCAGCGCCTTCCCCGCGATGCAGAAGACCGCGCAGGTGATTCTGGAGCACGGACGCAGCCACGAAGCCGACCCGTACTGCATGTCGATTAAGGAGATTTTGACGCTGCTGCCGAATCGGTGAGGATGCAGGGACGCAATTCCAGTACACTAACTAAGGCACCACCGCACAATTCGGCGGCGTGTCTGGCGATGTCTTTTCCGCCATCTGCGGCATGCAAATTCCTCGATTTACCGCCAGTAAACCTTCGAAATTTGCATTTGCATCTGACGAAAAATCCATTCGTCATTGTCGCCTCCGCAGAGGCGATTTCCCCTTGCAGCGATAAAAACCAAGCAGCATGGGAGTGCAATGCGAAGGTTTCCAAAGGGCGACCGCAAAGCCCTTTGGTCGCCTCCGCAGAGGCGATTTCCTCTACAACAATAAAAATCAAGAAAAACAGATAAAGCAAAGCAGTTCTGCGGTCTGCTGACCGCCCCCCCTGCGATGCCAATCCCTGCATTGACTTTTTACCACGTCCGTGGTATAATCAACCCTGACGCTGATGTGGTGGAATGGCAGACACTGGGGACTTAAAATCCCTTGCCTTGCGGCGTGCGGGTTCGAGTCCCGCCATCAGCACGAGGAAAGCCCCGGACACTTCCTGCATCAGGAAGCACGTTCGGGGCTTTTGCTGTCATCAAAAAAACGCCAAACAGCAAAAACTGCCTGGCGGAGTAGTCGAGTAGATTACTTCTTCTGCGTGAGCTTCTTCAGGAACGCGCGGATGGAGTCGGGGTCGAAGCCCTTCGTAGGTTCTTTCGGCTGGGGAATCTGTTCAGCGGTCTGCTTCGTTTCGGTCGGCGTGGCGGTATTCGTCGCAGGCATGGCTGCAACCTCCTTGTTCGTCCAGGTGGAATGATTTGGGCGCATTCTTCCGCGCCCGCAAAATATTATACGCCAACGAGTTGAGAATGCAATGTGCAATCTGGGCAAAAATACGACCGCGTAGAAAGCGGATTCCGCAACACCTGCACAATTTCGGCTGAACGACTGCATTTCCGCCGCCCCGATAGCAGAAAACGCGCACGGATTGCATTTTTCAGCCCGTGCGCGCGCAGGAAAAACGGTTTCGCGGGAAAACCGAAGGGGATTGTATTTGTGATGTTTTTTGTGGAAGTGCGTTTTCTTCAACACAAAAATCGCCCATCAGCAGGCTGCTGACAGGCGACCTCGTTATTCCTTCCACTCCAGCGGATATTCCGACACCACATATTCCAGCGACTTGCCGTTGTTCTTCAGCGTCGTCAGCACCGCGTCGCGCGCCGCGCCGTCGCCGAAAACCGTCGGGGTGAAGTCGTTGCGGTCAGTGCGGCTGGAAATGCGAATCGGGATGATGCGGAAGCCTTCGTTCGTGATTTCGTCGTCCCGGATGCGCCAGCGCGTCTGGAACATGAAGCTGGACATGTCGCTCGGCTTGCTGTTGCCCGCAAAGCAGAAATTCCCCAGCGAATAGCAGATGTACACACCGTTATAGTATTCAATCGGGTTCATGCGGTGGCTGTGATGCCCAAGCACGAGGTCAGCGCCGGAATCCACCGCCAGACGGCCCATCTTAATCTGATTCTGCGTGGGCGAGTAGTCCTTTTCGTTGCCCCAGTGGAAGCTGACAATGACAATCGGGTACTGTTCCTTCGCGGCGGCAATGTCTTTCGGCACCTGATCCCAAAGCGTGTTGTAGCGGTCGATGCACAGGTAGCTGAGCATGGCGATTTGGATGCCCTTGACCTCCATCACGCCGACGTGCGTGCTGTTTGACCACACGATGCCCGCGTCTTCAAGGTGCTGCTGCGTTTCCTCGTAGACCGCCTGACCGTGGTCAAGAACGTGGTTGTTCTCCAGCGAAACCGCTTCGATGCCGTTGTCCACCAGCATGCTGACATGGTCGGGCGATGCGGAGAACAGGAACTCGTTATTGCGCTTTTCCGACGGCACATAGGTGCTGTCCGTCAGCGTGCCCTCGAAGTTGACGATGGTGAGGTCATCGGCGAGGAAAATGTCGCGGACGTTCGCAAGGGCGAAGTTGTAGTCGTTATCGTGCTTCTTCAGCTCATTCATCCAGATGCTGGTGGACTTTCGGCTGTCTCCGCCGACGGTGAAGTCCCCCGTTGCGGTCAGCGTGATGAGAATCGAGCCGTCCTCCTCGTAGATGGAGACAGGCTCATTATTCTCGTCGAGCAGGATGTCGTCTGCGTTGCCCGGCTGACTGTATGTGTTTTTGACCACATCGGGGTCAGCGTCGGAGAGAATGTCATCGAGGTCGAAGTCGTCCTCGGCGGCAACGAGTCCGGGGAGCAGCAGGAGCATCAGCAGCAGGGCTGTTATTCGGCGCATTTTGGAACCTCCATGGTAAAGTAGTAGCCTTTTTTGCGGAAAACTGGGTTTTTCCAATAAGCACGCGGGAGAAGTATGCAAGTGCGCTCAACTCAATCGCGAAAAAGGGTCAAGGGAGGAACTCCCTTGCAGGGTGCAGGGACAGAGTCCCTGCTGGGGTCAAGGGGCAACGCCCCTTGGGTTTCCCTTACTTCCCGCATTTGTCGACAAACTCGCTCATGCGCTCAAGCGCAATGTTCAGCTTCTCCACGCCCGTGGCGTAGGAGCAGCGGATGTGCCCCTCGCCGCACTCGCCAAACGCAGTGCCGGGGACAGTCGCGATTTTGTACTCGTTCAGCAGGCGCTCGCAGAACGTCTCGCTGTCCAAGCCCGTCTTTTTGATGCTGGGGAAAACGTAGAACGCGCCCAGCGGCTCGAAGCAGTCCAACCCCATCTTGCGGAACGAATCCACCATCAGGCGGCGGCGGCGGTCGTAGCTGTCGCGCATTCGGCGCACATCCTCATAGTCGTTCGCGCGTCCGGCCTGCAAGGCTTCCAATGCGGCAACCTGCCCCATGCGCGGCGCGCAGAGAATCGAATACTGATGGATTTTCAGCATAACCGACAGGATTTCCTTCGGCCCGCAGGCGTAGCCCACGCGCCAGCCTGTCATTGCAAACGCCTTCGAGAAGCCGTTGAGCGTGATGGTGTACTGCCACATGTCCGGCAGGGACGCGAAGGAGATGTGCGTGCGGTCGCCGTATGTCAATTCGCCGTAGATTTCGTCGCTGATGACCAGAATCCCCGTTTCGCGGACGACCTGCGCGATTTTCTCCAAGTCGGCTTTCTCCATGATGCCGCCGGTGGGGTTGTTCGGGTAGGGGAGAATCAGGCACTTTGTGCGCGGCGTGATGGCAGCGCGGAGGGCTTCGGGGGTCAGGCGGAACTCGGTGTCCGCCGTCGTCTCCACGCCGACTGGCGTGCCGCCCGCGAAAATCACCGACGGGCTGTACGAAACATAGCTCGGCTGCGGCACAAGCACCTCATCGCCCGGCCCAACCAGTGCGCGCAGGGCAATATCAATCGCCTCCGATGCGCCAACTGTCACCATGATTTCGGTCTTGGGGTCGTAGTCGGTGTGGAAGCGCTCGGAGAGGTACTCGCTGATTTCCCTGCACAATTCCGGCAGACCGCGGTTGCCCGTGTACTGCGTGCCGCCGTCGATGATGGAGTTGATGGCGGCGTTGCGGATGTGATAGGGGGTGACGAAATCGGGTTCGCCCACGCCAAGGGAGATGGCGTCCTTCATTGTTGCGGCAATATCGAAGAAACGGCGGATGCCGCTGGGCGGAACGGCGGCGATGGCTTGGTTGATATAGCGGTCGTAATTCACGGCGAGACCACCAGCCTGTTGTCAGATTGGCTGCCGTCGAAGATGACGCCCTCTTCCTTGTAGCGCTTGAGGACGAAGGACGTTTGCGTGCCCGTGACCATTTCCAGCGTAGACAGCTTGCTGGATACGAACAGCGCCAGTTCCTTCAGGCTCTTGGCTTCCACCAGCACCAGCAGGTCGTAGCCGCCGCTCATCAGATAGACGCTCTTGACCTCCTCGAAGCGGTAAATCCGGCGTGCCACAGCGTCAAAGCCCATGTCGCGCTGCGGCGTCACGCTGACCTGAATCATTGCTTCCACGCGCTCACGGTCGGTCAAATCCCAGTTGATGGTGGGCGCGTAGTGCAGGATGACGCGTCGGCGTTCCAGACTGTCAATTGTTTCCGCGACTTCCTCGGTGGACACGCCCAGCATCACCGCCAGCTTTTCCAGCGGCAGACGGCAGTCCTCCCGGAGCAGGTCAAGCACCTGCGTTTCCAGTTGTGTCATAGCGTTCCCTTCCTTTCGGCAGAAAAATATACATGCTTATTTTACACCTATTTCGCGGTGTGCGCAAGGGAAAGTTGTAAAAAGTACGCGGAATAAGCAGCGCATTACCCAAACAACATCATCCCCGCCCGTGCCGCCTTGCTCTGCATCCGAAATCCGCCCTTCCTTAGCGCGCGCAGCCTTGCCATCTTCCGCATCTTCGGAATCTGGGCGAAGTCCGCCAACACCTTCTGCGCCTCTTTCGGCAGCAAATCGCCGTACGCTTGCTGAAATTGTGCGGCGTTGCGGTAGGAGAGGGCAATCCGCGCGCGGATGCGGTCGGGGGTGCGCAGTGCAGTCAGGGAGCGGCGGAAAAGCCCCGATGTGCTTGCACCCATGGCGTTTGTGCCGTGCTGGCGGTAGTCCGCAAGCGCCGCCGGAATCGGGACGATGCGCCCGAAAGCTGCCGCCGTCAGCGCAATGAACCAGTCATGCATGTGCAGGTCGCCCGTCGGCTGATGCGCGGCGCACAGGCGGCATAGCGGCGCGTTCATCATCAGCAGACAACCGGTCACGTTGTTCTGCACCAGCAATTCCGTCAGGGACTGCGCCGCCGGATTCCACCCCTGATGCCGCCATAGGCTGCTGTGCAGCGGTCGACCGTCTGCATCCACAATCCGCGCGTCGCTGTGGACGAGAATCGGCGTGTCCGCCCCGAAACACGCTTCCGCTTCGGAAAGGGCGGCTTGCAGGCGCGATAGCTTGTCCGGATGCCAAATGTCGTCTTGGTCGCACAGGGCGACAGGTGCGCCGGAATCCGCCGCTTCCCGCATCAGCGCAAAGAATCCCCCGACCGCGCCGAGGTGCACCCCGCTGGTGGGCGATAGACGGAAGCGCGCGTCCGGACGGCATTGGGCGGCAAGCAGCGCGGGCGTGTCATCCGCTGAACCGTCGTCGCGCAGAATCGCCGTGAAAGAAACCGACTGCGCACACAGGGACGACAGCTGCGCCGGGAGGTACGCCGCGCCGTTGTACGCCGTCAACAGCACGAGCGGCGGCTTGCGCGTTACCATTTCCAGCCCCACTTGTTGAAATAGCGGATGGTGCTTTTCAGGTGGTGGAGGGTTGCGGGGAGGGTGTGGGCGCTGTCACGCTTCCATGCGTGGGTGACGCAGATGTCGGGCGTGTAGAGGATGCTGCCGCCGTTTGCAAGCACGCGGCGGGAGAGGTCGCTATCCTCATGATAGAGAAAATAATTCGGGTCAAAGCCGCCAAGCTGCTGGGCGATAACGTGCGTGCGCACCATCATGAAGCACCCGGTCGCAAACGCCACGTTCATGCGCTCATTGATGTTCTGTCCCTCCAGCGTATAGTCGCTGCGAAGCTGCTGCCAGCGCGCGCCGGAAAAATTCAGTCGGCGGGCAAGCAAACGGCGAATCGTCGGCTCACGGCGAGGGAGAAACTGCTCTGTGCCGTCGGGATTCAATACGCGCGGGGTGAGGATGGTCGCGCCCGTTTCGTCCATCACTTCAATCATCCGGCGCAGTACATCCGGCGCAAAGGTCACATCTGGATTGCAGATGACGTGGTAGGTGCTTTTCAGCTTGGGAAAGATAAGGTTGTTCGCGCGCCCATAGCCGATGTTGCGCCGAACGGGATAATAATGAACGCCGGGGCAGTTCCAACGCGCGGTAAAAAGCGAGGCGTCTCCCGGAGAATTGTTGACCACATAGAGGTCAAGATACACGTCGCTGTCCACAAAGCTCTGGATGCACGAAAGCATCTCCACGCCTGAATGGTACAGCACGACCGTTGCGCTCAGGCGATTCCGCTGCGTCAAGTCCTGCATGGCTGATCGCTCCCTTCCGAATGGAATTTCTCCCTGTCATTCTACCCCATAGAACATGTTTTGTCCAGAATGGGGATGGCTTTTTTGCATAAATAATGCTATACTAAATGGGTATACAATCCCGCAGGAGGCGAATTTCCGATGACGAACCGGCTCATCCCTACGAACGCCGAACCGCTCTACCGCCAGCTGATGGCGCGCATTCACGACGATGTGTCCAGCGGCGTGTATCCGGCGGAAAGCCAGATTCCGTCCGAGCAGGAGATGTGCGCGCGCTACAGCGTCAGCCGCGTGACCGTCCGCCGCGCCATCAGCGAATTGACGAACGAGGGAATCCTGCGCAAGCAGCAGGGCAAGGGCACGTTCGTCTGCACACCCAAACTCTGCCGCGACCTGCGGGACATCAACAGCTTCCACGAGTGCTGCCGGATGCAGGGCGTTACCCCCGGCACGCGCCTGATCCACGCGCAGCTGTCCCACGCGGATGAGCGCACCCAGCGCGAATTGGAACTGCCGGATGACCGCGTGGTGGAGATTGAGCGCGTGCGGATGGCAGACGGCGTGCCGGTGATGCTGGAAACGAACAGTTTCCCGCTGGCGTACAGCGACCTGCTGCAAGCGGATTTGAGCCAATCGCTTTACGCAATATTGGAAGGGCGCGGCATTACGCCCAAGCGCGGAATTCACGAAATCAGCCTGCACTACGCGACGAACGCACAGGCGCGTTTGCTGGAAGTTGACCCCGGTCAAGCACTGCTGCTGCTGCGAGAGGTTGTGTTCGACCAGCATGGCAGACCGCTCCACACGTCCTATCAGCTGATTCGTGGAGATAGGTTCACGTTCCGAATCTGACGCAGGGATTACCCCCTGCAGCCTGCAAAAAAATCTTGCAGGAATCAAGTCAATCAAAATCAATCATCATCATAGTACGCTGCCCAATGCAGCAATTAGGAGAATTATCACCATGGCAAAATTTGCAATATTTGTTGACCTCGAAAACTGCGGCGCAAAAGTGCCGACCCTCAACTCCATCCTCGAAAAGGTCAAAATCCGCGGCGATATTTTGCTGGGCAAGGTCTACGGCTATACCGACCGCTTCTCTGACCTTAAAGAGCTGCTGCTCAGCAATACCTTCACCGTCGTGCCGTCCCTGCGCTATGGCATCGCGCAGAAGAATAACGCTGATATTCAGCTTGTCGTGGATGCCCTCGAAGTTGCGTTCACCAACCCGCTCATTGACTCGTTCTGCATCGTATCCGGCGACAGCGACTATACCCCCCTTGTTGGGCGCTTGAAGAGCATGGGCAAATTCGTGCTGGGTATCAGCCGAAGCGAAGCCGCCAGCACCGTATTTATCAACGCCTGCAATGAGTTCCAGTTCTTGGAGGGCGTGAGCGGCAGAACTGTCGCTCCCGCTGCCCCGAAGAAGCACCGCGCATCCACCGAGGAAGCTGCTGATGAAGCTGAGCTGAACAAGCTGATTGTCTCCATTTTGGAGGAGTCCGCCGACACGGACGGCATGTACGCATCGGAACTGAAGGGGATTCTTTTGCGCTTGCGCCCGGACTTCAACGAGAAGTCCTACGGCTGCTCGTCGTTCGGGAAGCTGCTGACGAAATTGAGCCAGCGGTTTGGCGAACTGCGCGTGAAGAATGACAATTTTAACATGATGGTCAATCTGAACAGCGCGGAATCGGCGGAAGGGCGGCCGCAGCTGACGAAGGACAACTGGCGGGAAGCGTTTGCGGCACAGCTGCAGGCGTATAGGGACGGTGGATTTGAACGCGTGAATCCGTCGATTTTGAAGGCGGATATATTGACGTCGTATCCGGATTTTACGGAGCGGAGTATCGGGTTTAAGCGGTTTTCGGATGTGATGAAGCAGCTGGAGAAGGATGGATTGGTGGTAGTGGAGATGGATGAGCAGAAGACGATGCTGATAAAGTTATTATAAGGGCGGAAAAAGGGTCTTAGGCGAAGCACCAAAAGAGCAACACGCGGAAGAAGTAAGGAGAAGAGACCAACTCAATCGCGCGGAGGGGTCAAGGGGGGATTCCCCCTTGCGGGGTCAAGGGGCGGAGCTCCCTTGTGGGGTTTGGGGCAACGCCCCAACCGTTCCACGGGCGACCAATTCAAAGGAAGAAGTCAACCAAGGCGCAGGCAGCGAAGCGTCCCTGCCAGTAATTTTGCGCGTCCTCAGACGCGCCCCCCAAGCCGCTCTACCCAACAACTGTGCCGTGTCGCGCCAGATGGGCGCGACCAGAAGGCAATGAAAACAGACGAAGTCTGCGATCGCCCCCCTGGACTGTTTCGCATTGCACACCTCCATGCTTGGTTTTGACCGCAAAGGAATTAGTTTGCGTATTTATCAACCATTGATGAAAGAAGGATGAATTATGGAAACTGGATTGACCCGCGAGGAGGCGCTGAAAGCACTTCAAACGTATAACCACGAACCCTTCCACCTCCAGCACGCGCTGACCGTCGAGGCTATCATGGGTTGGTTCGCCAAGGAAGAGGGCTTCGAGGCGGAAAGCGACTTCTGGCGCATGGCGGGGCTGCTGCATGACATTGACTTCGAGCAGTGGCCTGAACAGCATTGCGTAAAGTGCATCGAACTGCTCCAAAGCGCCCACGCGACGCCTGAACTCATCCACGCCGTCTGCTGCCATGGCTACGGTATCTGCACCGACGTTGAGCCGACGCTGCCAATGGAGAAAATCCTCTTCGCAGCGGATGAGCTGACCGGGCTGATTGGCGCGGCGGCGAAAATGCGTCCGTCGAAGTCCTGCACGGATATGGAGTTGTCGTCGCTGAAAAAGAAGTTTAAGGACAAGAAATTCGCGGCAGGATGCTCGCGCGACGTCATCCGCGCGGGCGCGGAACGCCTTGGCTGGACGCTCGATGAGCTGCTTGAAAAGACGCTGCACGCAATGGCAGACACCGAAAGCACCGTCGCGGAAGAGCTGAATTTGCTTTTGCAGGCATGAAAAACGCGCCCTGAATCGTTGCATCAGGGAAGGAGGAATACAACATGCAGTATCTGCGCCGACTTGTCTGGTATATCGCGTCGCGCCTGCTCGTGATTACGCTCGTGCTGGGGCTGATGGTCACGGGGTTCTACTACGCTATGAACGTGACGAACATCAACGTCGTCCTGAAGGATGGCATGGCGCGCCGTGCGCAGGTCATCATGATGACCGAGGATTCCTCCGAGCTGACGAAGTATTTTCAGGAAAGCTTTATTCAGCGCGACCCGCAGGTGCAGAACGCCATTGCAGGGTACTCCGCGTATAAGGACTACAACATCCGCGGCATGGATCACCGGCTGGAAATGTCGTTCTTCTGGGTGTGGCCGTGGGACACGGTGGCGCGCGTGACGATTGTGGAGCGGATTCCGCGCATCGACGGGCGTGTCAAGGGCGCGTATGCTGATCAGTACGTTGCCGAGCAGGGGGCATCCGCCCTGTATCCGCCCGCGTGGCAGAGCATGAAGTACAACGCTATTCTCGTCAAGGAAAGCGGCAAGTGGCACATCCGCAGCCTGACAGTGGTGGAAGCCTTGGCAAATTGAGAAATCGGCAGACCGTGAATAGGCGGCCTGCCGATTTCTTGCGCATGTGAATGACTTCCCTTATTTCCCCTTCGCCGCATTCACCAGCGCCGGACGCAGCCCCTCCCGCTTCATCAGGCGGAAGTCAAAACGTTCGACGATGCCAATCAGCTGACCGGAGAGAATCACCGTCAGCAGCGAGTACGCTATCTTTCCCAGCGGAATGTAGCAGAGCGACAAGCTCAGCACGATTAGGTCAGAGAGCAGGTAGACCCACTGAATCGGCAGGCGCGTGATGCGGCTCAGGGACATTGAGAGCGCATCGTCGCCGCCGGGCGCGCCGCCATAGCGGACGCAGATTCCCGCGCCGAAGCCCACGAACAGCGAGCCGACAAGCGACGCGACAAGCTGGGAGGAAATCAGCAGCGGGAACATAGGCGCAAACGGCTCCAGCAGCGCATACACCGCGGAATAGCACAGACACGCGACGGCGGAGTTCAGCAGGAATCCGCGGCCGAGCGTCCGCCAGCCCAGTGCGTAGCACAGGACGTTCAGAATCAGCGCAGAGAGCGCGGGGGAGATGGCGAATAGATGCTCCAGCAGCAGCGTCAGTCCCAGCACGCCACCCTCCGTAACGCCGGAATGCGCGTGAATGTTGCACATGCCCATCGCGAGGATGGAACTGCCCAAGATCATCATGGCGGCTGACTTGCGGGAAAAACCGGTTGACAAAATATCCTTCCTTCCTATTTATATGAAGATGGTTACATACTATCGTACCTGAATAGGAGCGGTTTGTCAAGCGAAAACGAGCAAAAATCCAGCAGGAAGAGACGATGAAATCAGAATGATGGTACTTCTGGAAAAATCACAACCATTTTATCGAGATGCAAGATTTCATTCGTTTTTTTTGTAAAATCCCTTTGCATAATGCGAAAAAATGCTGTATAATAAGGAGTGGAACGGACGGTTCCAAGGAATTTGAGCAAAGTGGCTTGCCCCCTTGGCGGCTCCACACATACGCCCCGAAATGACACATGACGGAATGAGGTTGATGGTCTGTGACGGACTTTGTGAGTACCTGGAATGAGGAATCCTTTCTGACGACGCCTGTTGCTCCGCTGGGCTTGATTGCTATGCGCGGCACGGAGGACATGGGCGACAAGGTGAACAAGTGGCTGCTGAAGTGGCGCAAGTACACGGAAGAAACCCTGCCGGGCGATATGTCCACAACGCCTGGTATGGGTCGCGAGGACTTCCTCGTGCGCGCAACCTGCCCGCGCTTCGGCAACGGCGAAGGCAAGGGACTGATTAAGGACTCCGTTCGCGGACTGGATCTCTACATCCTCTGCGATGTCGGCGCGTACAACTGCACCTACAACATGTACGGGCATGAAGTGCCGATGTCCCCCGATGACCACTACATGGACCTGAAGCGCACCATTGCAGCCGTCGGCGGCAAGGCGAAGCGCATCACCGTTATCATGCCGCTGCTCTACGGCGGCCGTCAGCACCGCCGCAGCGCCCGCGAAAGCCTGGACTGCGCGCTGATGCTGCAGGAACTCAACCGCATGGGCGTGAACAACATCATCACGTTTGATGCGCATGACCCGCGCGTCGTCAACGCGATTCCCGAAGGCGGATTCGAGTCCGTTATGCCCAGCTACCAGATTTTCAAGGCACTGCTGAAGCGCCGCAAGGACTTGAAGCTGGACAAGGATCATTTGATGATTGTCTCCCCCGACGAGGGTGCGCTTGACCGCAACATCTTCTATGCCTCCGTCCTCGGCGTGGACATGGGCATGTTCTACAAGCGCCGTGATTACACTCGCATCGTGAACGGTCGCAACCCCATTGTCGCCCACGAATACATGGGCAAGGAAGTCAACGGCAAGGACGTGTTCGTTGCGGACGATATTCTGTCCTCCGGCGAATCCATGATTGAGGTTGCGCACCGCTTGAAGGAGCTCGGCGCGAACCGCATCTTCTCTGCCGTTACCTTCCCGCTGTTCACCAACGGTTTGGATCTGTACCAGAAGAGCTACGACGAAGGTCTGATTGACGGCGTGATTTCCACGAACCTGACCTACCGCACACCCGAATTGCAGGCAGCGCCGTGGTTCATCGAAGCCGATATGAGCAAGTACATTTCCTACATCATTGCGACACTCAACCACGACCGTTCGCTGTCGAAGCTGCTGTCGCCGTATGACCGCGTGCATAATTTGATGAACCGCTACAAGCAGGAGCAGGAACAGGGCTAATACTATTTTCAAATTCACCTGCGCCATCTGCTTGCGCCTTTTCCGCTCTGTCGTCCGGTCGTTCCATTTAGCGTAGCGCTGCTACGCTGCATTTCACTCCCGTTAGCCAGAACGAAAAATTCGCGGCGCATCTTGGCGCATTCTCATTTGGAAATAGTATAATGCCCCCTGCAAGTGCCTGATGGCATGACAAAACCCCGTCTGATGCTGGATGATGACCAGCGGTCAGACGGGGTTTTTCTTTACGGCGATTTCTGCGCCGCAGGGCAGGGGTTTCGCCTCTGCGGAGGCGCGATTCCCCCTGCATCAATAGAGAACGACTTCGGCAGAATCAGACAGCTCGTTCAGCCGCGCACTCAGCGCCTCACTGCACATGTCCTGATACAGCGTGTAAGACAGCGCATCGTGAATCGCATCCGTCATCTCAATCGCGCCGCTTTTGGAATCGCACAGGTAGTACAGAATGTGCACCCCCGCGTCGCTGACAATCGGGTCGCTCCAGCAGCCGGGCTGCGCCATGCGCTCACTGAACGCCGCCGCTACAAACTTCTCATCCCACACGACCGAATCACGGTGCACTTGATACCCCACGGTCAGGAAATCCGCATCGTCAAACGCCGTGTCGGTGTTGTACTCCGCCATCAGCGTCTGGAAGGATTCGCCCGCGTTGAGCCGCTCGCCAATGGCATCCACCGTCGCCTGAACGCTTTCAAGCCGCGCTTCGTCCGTGTCGCCCTCAGCAGGCAGGAGAATTTGCAGGATGCTGCGGTAGCCCTCCGGCTTGTACCACACTTCTTCGCCGGAATACAGCGCCGTCTCGAATGCCGCGGCGTCGCCCTCGAAGCGCTCCTTGCTTGCCGCCACGTTTGTCTCGTAGGCGGACTGAATTGCGTCTTCCGTCACCGGGTTGTCGCCCAGCAGCACCGTGTAGTAGTTCACCATTGCACGCTGCTTGCGGTAAACGGCAATGTAATCCTCCGCCGTCACGCCAAGCGCCTTGGCATAGCTCAGGGCGAAGGAAGACATATCCTCTTCGTCGCTATAACCGAGTTCAGCACGCAGGACCTCACCGACATTTGTCAGCGCCGTCTCGTAGGCGGTCTGTCCCTGCTCTTGAATCCAGTTTTCCGTCTCTTCGTCGAAGTCATAGCAGCCCTTGGCATGCATGTCCTGCTCGATGAGCATGTCCTGAATCGCGGTGGTCAGCGCAAGGTCTTCGATGTAGGCTGCCTGCGTCTCGTCCGTCTCGTCATACGCGCCGGAAAGCAGCTGTTGGTACTGCGTCAGGTAGGTAACATAGGCACTGTAGCGCAGCTCCTCGCCGTTGACGGTTGCCATCAGCTTATCATCGGTGCTTTCTGCCAATGCGCAGGAAAACAGCAGGAGCAGGGATAGCAGCAGGGCAGTTAAACGATGGATTTTCATGATAAAAACCTCCAATCAAGAAATGCGCCGGAGATGAACAACCGGGAGAGCCGGTTCGCGCGTTCATCTCTGGCGCAAAGGGGGATGCGGAGGTCTGGCGGGTTGCAATCCGTCAGACCTCCGCAAATGACTCTTAGTAGCTCAGACCGAAGCCGGAGACGTAGGAGTTGCCGTCGGCATCCTTGTAGATGTAGCTGCCAGACGGAGACTGCGCCAGCACTTCAGGAGCAATGTACTGATCCTTGTCATAGCCGGGCACGTCATTCGGGGAAGCGCATTCTTCGTAGAGCAGGTTGCCATCCGCGTCGCGGACTTCCGTCAGGGCGATAACAGCCTCGCAGGAAGGCAGGGTCACAGACAGCTTGCCGGTCGGGTTGTAATTGCCGACGATGACGTCCACCTGCGCGCTGTACGCATTGGACAGGGAAGCCGCGGAGGTGGTGTACTGCGCCAGCAGCGCGTCGCAGTAAGGCTCGAGGTTGTCCAGGATCCACGGAGAGGTGCAGACGATGGTCGCGATGACCTTGCCGCCCTTTTCGTGCATCTTGTTCGCAGCCTTCTGCAGCTTCTTGATGCCTTCAACAGTGGTCACGTCAACCATTTCGCCGGTCTTACCCTGACCGCCCGCGCCGAACATAGCCGCCATGGCCGCGTCTGCGCCGCCGCCCAGCTGACGCTGAGCCACTTCAAAGCCGTCCACCAGGCTCAGAACGCCTTCGGTTTCGGAAGCGCCCGCCTTGTTGGTCGCCTTGGGCTGCACATAGAAGTACACAACATCGGCATCATCCATATCCTCGCAGACGGTGAAGCCCTGCTGCACGAACAGCTCGGCCAGCGCCTTGAGGGTCGCTTCGTTTTCACCAGTGCCGGTGTAGGAGGCGATGTAAACCTTGGTGCCCGCGTCCTTGCTCAGCGGCAGCGTGTTCTCATGGTTCTTCATGAGGACGGTCGCCTTCAGGTGGAGGGAATACGCCTGGTCATGCGCGGTTTCCATGTTGGTGGCGCGCACGACGTCAGCCTGTTCGTAGTCCAGGTAGGGGTTCTCGAAACGACCCTGCTTGAACAGCGCGGTCGCACGATTGATGTTGGCGCGGTCGAGGTCAGCCTTGTCCAGCAGGCCGAATTCAACAGCGGAAACAATGTATTCCGGAGCCAGCTCAGCGCCGATGGCGTCGGTGCCGGCCTTGATCAGCAGCGCGAAACGCTGGATGCTGGTCAGGGATTCCACGCCGTAGGTCTGGGTCAGGGTGATACCGGAGTCGGAGTTCACGAAGCCCTTGAAGCCCATGATGTCACGCAGCAGGGTGGTGATGATTTCGGAGTTGTAAGCAGAACCAAGCTGCTTGACGTCGATTTCATGGCCACGGTAGGTCTGCGGGACAGAGCGGACATCCGCCGCGTCGCGGGAGTAGCAAGGCATGATTGCGCCCACGCCTGCGTCAACAGCAGCCTGGAAGCCGACCAGCTGGTACTTTTCCAGAGAACCGGCAGTCGGGTACAGACGCCACTGACCCTGAGAGGTGTGAGACTCAAAGCCGTTTTCGGCAGCGCCGTCACCGGGGAAGTGCTTCGCAGACAGCACGACGGACTTCTCGTTCACGCCGTCCTTGCCATACTGATAGCCGTCCACCAGCGCGGTGATGATGCCGGCGGTGACGTCGGGACGCTCGCCGTAAGTGCCGCTGTTGCGGGGCCAGCGGGGGTCGGTCACCAGGTCGATCTGCGGGCCATACATGAAGATGATGCCCTGCGAACGCCACATCTGGCGGTCAACCTCGGCATAATCCTTGATGGCGTCGTAGTTGCCGTCGCCCAGCACCGCTGCCGCCATGCCCAGAGAATCCGGGAAGCCGGCGGAAATCGGGTTGGAGATCAGCGTCACCGGGATTGCAGGCGTACCCGCCTTGGCGGAATCCCATTCAGCAAACGCAGTGGTCACGTTGTTGTACAGCGCAACGACAGAAGCGTCGTAGTTCAGACCGCCGCGGTACACGCCAGCGCGAATCTTGCCAATGGACATCACCTGATTGTCCATGCTGGCGAACGAAGAGGAAGCTGAATTCAACATAATCAGGCTCTTCGTGGTTTCGCCTTCGGGGATGACGGTCATAACCTTGGCGGGATTGATGGTGCCGTCTTCATTCTTGACATCCGCAAGCGTCTTGGAACCGGGCATAACCATCAGGGCGTTCAGAACGAAACCAGCCTGTTCGGTCAGCGTCATCTTCGTGACCATGTCCGCGGCGCGTTCTTCCGCCGGCAGACGCCAGTCTTCGAACGCGTCCAGCTCGTGGTCGTTGTCGGAATCCTTGAAGTACAGGCCATCCTGCTGGATGACACCAACGGTCGTCACGCCGATGGTCGGGCCGTTCTCGTTCTGATAGAACACAGGCTCAAGGTAGGTCTTGGTGGGGTCAACTTCTTCCGCGTTGTAGGGAGCAGGAATGTAGGTTGCTTCGGTCGCCGTTTCCGCCATTGCGGGAATCGCAGACAGCAGCATCGACGCTGCAACCGCCAAGCTCAGAATCCGTTTCATGCTGAGGGTTCTCCTTTTCCGTTTTCTCTTCCTCATGCTGCGCGAAACATGAGGTGCTGGTAATATAATAGCATAAAAATCGCCAGATTGGAAGGGGCTTGTCTTGAATGCCTGTACCCCCGTCGCAACCGTGTGGACGTTCCGTTCACGACGAAAATATGTCGCGAACGGCAACTTTTTGCCCGATTTGGGAGGAAAATGAGAGAAAAGCGCAAAATCGCGAATGGCATATACTGGAACTGATGGCAAGCTATGAAATGCACCGTATCTCCTTTCCGGCAAGTCCGCGGGCGCAATTCAGCCTGCAAAAAAATCAGCACCGAGAAAAAATCCTCAATGCTGATGGGCAGCGCGCTAATGTGCAGCGTGTTGGAAAGAGCGGGTTGATGGCGCAAAGGTTGGGCATTTCGTCTTACTGGTTCTGCGTGCTAACGCGGGAAGCGCCGCTTCCCTCCGGCGGGTGCAGAACCACCGTCAGCTTAAAAATGCCATTTTCCGCAACCACTGTCGCTATGCCGTCATACTTTTCTGCAATTGCCTGAATTGACCGCAAGCCAAACCCATGTCCCGTGCCGGCCTTGGTCGTCACCGGCATATCATCCACCATGTTCAGCGGCGCTTCATAGCTATTCTCCACATGCAACACCACCATGCCGTTCATGGCGTTTGCCTTGAGCGAAATCACCCGCTTCTCATGGTCAGTCACCTTGTTGCAGCCCTCCAAGGCGTTGTCCAGCGCATTGCCGAAGAGCGAAAACAGCTCCATTTCCGACATGAAGCCGAAAATCGACCCGTCAATCAGGTACGAGAACTTAACCCCGCATGTTGAGCAGAGGATGTTCTTCTCCGTCAGCACAATGTTGATGGTCTCGTTGCCGCACTCAACAACCGTGCCGTACTCGATGATGGAGTCCTCCAAGCGGTCAATGTACTTGTCGAAACTCTCCTTGCCCGCTTTCGAGCGGATGGTGGCGATTTGGTGCTTCAGGTCGTGGCACTTGATTTGCAGGGACGTGATACCGTCGCGGCTCATCTGGTAATACTGCATCTTGTTGGCAATGAACTTCTGCATTTCCTCGTTGTCCTGCCGATAGCGGGCAAGGTCGGCAATGGTGATCAGGATGATGTAGTTTGTTGCAGTATAGAGCAGGGCGCAGAGATAGAACATGAAAGACGAATCCGGCGCCGAGGTGAACACATGCCCGCAATATTCCAGCACTATTTGAAAAAGCAGGAAAACGGCGACCGAAGCCCGGACAATGCGGGAAGCCTCATTGAGCGGCGGATTGCTGTGAATCAGCCGCTTATAGAGCAAAGAAGCGGCTGCGCACACGGCGATATACACCAGATACGACACAAGGGCGCCGGAAACACTGTAACGTGACCAGACCGACGCGATACCCGTCATCCCAAATGCCGCTGCGAAAACCTTGAATGTGTTCCATGCGAGCTTGAAAATCGTCAGCGCAAGCAGTCCCATGTAGCATGATTCGGAGAGGGTTGTGTGGTAACAGATGGTATACGCGCCCCAATAGAGCAGACTCATGACCAACAGGTGCAGGCTGTACCCGATGCCCTGCGCAACGGTTGTTGTCAGGCAGAGGTCAATCCAGTAGCGCGTCAGCCAGCTGACGGCGCACAGAACGATGAAACTGATAAGAATACGCATGGGGAAATAGGGCCTCTTATGCCCGTTTCCCATCGTCAGCAGCAGCAGAAAAAACACCAGCGCCGTGGAGACGCGGTGGTCAATCGTCGAAATCCACCATGAGTCATGCAGCATGTTCATAGGTTTTCCCCCAGAAAGTTCGAGAAATGCTGCAAAATTTCTTTGCGGTGCGATTTGGAAATGGAAATCTGCGTGCCATCGACAACGAGAAAATCATTGTTGATATTTGACACATAGCGCAGGTTGACGACATACGAGCGGTTGCACATGATGAACCGCTTCGGGTCGAGCCGCTTCATCACGTCGGAGAGCCGCCCGCGGATGTCGTAATTCCCCTTGGTGGTGTGATAAACCAAATTGTGGTCAAACACTTCGACATAGATAATATCATTGGTAGATAGGCTGACAATGCCGTCGGAAGTCTTGAGCGCGAATGCCGCGTTCGATACGCCTTCCAGCCGCTTCATTGCTTTATCCAGCACATAATTGATGGAGCCTTGGTCAGCCGGCTTGACGATGAAATCCAGCGCATCCACCTCGTAGCCCTTGATGGCGAGCTGCGCCATGTGGGTGACGAAAATCAGCACGGAATCGGTGTTGATTTTGCGCATGATGCGCGCCACTTCCAGCCCGTCCAGCTTATCCATGCGGATATCCATAAACACGATATCGTGGTTCTCGGTGCTGCGGATGAAATCCAGCGCGCCGTTGAAGACGTGAATCATATACGCCTGACGGTTCTGCTGGAAGTAGGTATCGACAAGCGCCTTGAGCGCGCTGGAATCGCTGCGTTCATCATCGACGATGGCAATTAGGAGCATTCGTCTCGCCTCCCCCTTGCGTGAAATATTCTGAAGCCATTATAGCATGGTTTCGGGGTTTGGACAAGTCGGAATATGCGGAAATTCCTGCTTTTCCGCTGATTTGCAGGGGTTTCACCTCTGCGCAGCAAAAAGGGCACACAGCTTTTCGCCATGTGCCCCGAAAATTCTCAGGAAATTCCCGAAGAAGGAATCGAATTACTTCTTCGCACCCTTCTTCTTGCCATCCAGCACGACCAGCACAAACGCCACCGCCGTCAGCGCGCCCAGTGCCCACTGCGCAATGTTCAGCGTCAGCTGCCACCACGTCGCTTCGCGTACCACACGCGTGTACTGGCTGATGCCGTCCATGCCGCGCGAGTTCACAACCGTGTTCAGCACACGCTTTGCGGACGTGCGCAGCGCCTGCGCCACCATCGGGTTCGCCTTCGCGCCGTCAGGGCCGTAGTCCTTCAATTCGCTGATGTCTTCGCCCACGAAGTTGTCCGGCAGGTCGTTGCCCGCGACAATCTCGTTCACCTTCACCATGTAGGTGCCGTCGTACATGTCCGTGACCGCGAAGCCGCTCATGCCCGCTTCGCCGCGCAGCCAGTCCGTCAGCAGCTCGGTGTACGCGCCTGCCCAAATGGCGCCCAGACGGTTGAACGCCGTCATCACGCACTGTGCGTCCGCCTGAATAATCGGCAGCTCGAAGGCGCGCAGGTAGATTTCGCGCAGCGCCTGCTCGTTGCACCAGGTGCCGATGCCCGCGCGGTTGTTCTCCTGATCGTTCAGGACGAAGTGCTTGTTGTAGACGTACACGCCCTTGCTCTGGATACCCACGGTCTCCCGTGCGTCAATCAGACCCGTCAGGATGCCGTCCTCGGAGTAATACTCAAACACGCGGCCAGAATAGGGGGAGCGGTGGATGTTCAGACCCGTGCCGTACAGCCCCGCGTAGCCTGCCCACATGGCGTCCTCGCCGATCAGTTCGCCGACTTCCTCCACCAGCTGGCTGTTCATCGTCGCGGCGATGATGCCGTTGCAGGGGTAGCAGGTACCCTTCATGTTCTTGTCGGGGTCGTTCGTCTGCACTGCGTAGCCGTTCGAACCGACGGAGTATTTCTGCGTCACGCCGGACGGGCCGTTGTGGTCAACCGTCTCCGGCTTGCCGATTTCGTTGATAGCAATCGTCATGCGCAGACCGTTGGCGCAGATTTTCGCCAGCTGGTCGAACGTCAGCTGATCCATGAAAGTTTCCCACTGCGGATCATCCGCGTCGATGCCGCGCATGTTGATGAGCTGCAGATCCGCCTGCTTGCCAAACACCGGCCATTCGTAGCCGTCAGCGGAGGGAAGGTCGCTGTCGGTCAGCACCGTGTCGTCGAAGAGCTGCTGGGTCATCGCCAGCTTCACCGCGCCGGGCGTGACCGTGCCTTCCCAGTTGCTGCGGGAGTAGTACGTCACCGTGTTGTCGCCGCTGCCCTCGTAGCGGTTCACGTCCGCCGCCGCGAACAGGGAAGTGACATCATTGCCCGTGCCATACGCCTTGGCGTAGGTCGTCGCGTCGAAGGAGTAGGTTGCCGTGTAAACCATCGAAGCGTCGCCGTCTGCGGTCATGCCGTCGGCGGTCGTCTTGCCCTTCACGGTCAGGATGTTGTTTGCCGCCGCGTGCGCGTCATCGGCAATCGTCAGGTAATGCGCGCCTTCTTCCAGAATATACACGCCCGTGTTGTAAGCGTCGTAGCTGGTCAGAAAGTATTCCGGCACGGAGACGGTCACCGTCTCGCTCTCGCCCGGCTGGAGCAGCTTCGTCTTCGAGAAGCCCACAAACTCCACCGCGGGCTTTTCAATGTGATTCTGCACGTCGTAGTCGGTATAGGGCTTCTGCGCGTAGACCTGCACCGCCTTCTTGCCTGCCTTGTCGCCCGTGTTGGTAACGGTGACAGTCAGCTGATACTCGGTCTTCAGCCCTTCGCCGACCTTCTGCACCTGCATATCGGAGAAAGCGAAGTTCGTGTAGCTCAGCCCGTAGCCGAAGGGGTACGCGACGACGTTATTGTACTGGAAGTTGCCCGCGTTCGGCGTGCCCAGCACAACGTCCTCATAGCGCGTTTCCGTGTACTTGTAGCCCAGATACACGCCTTCCTGATAGACCACATAGTGGTTGTAGCTGTTGGCGTTGGCGGGATAGGTGTAGTTCTCCTGACCTTCGTAGGTGTAAACACCGAAGTTGTTCTGCACCGGGTCAAGCTGATTGTCCTTCCACCAAGTGTCCGGCAGCGAGCCCGACGGGTTCACCGCGCCGGAAAGCACGTCGCCCAAGGCGTACAGACCCGTCTGACCGACCGAGCCGACCCACAGCACCGCGTCCACGCCGTAATCCTCTTCATCCGCAAACGCCATCGAAACCGGGTTCGCACTGTTGACGATGACGGTGATGGAGCGGATATTGCCGTCGTCCTTCATGCCCTTCAGGCCTTCCAGAACGCTCAGCTCGTCCTCGTTGAGGTGCAGATAGTCGCCGCTCTCATCGAACGTGTCCTCGATGCCGGCGCCGACGTCGTTGCCTTCGCCGCCCACGCGGCCGATGACGTACACCACGTCTTCACCCTGCCCCAGGGTATCGTCATGGTTCTTTTTGACCTGCTTCCACTTGACTTCGCCGATTTCGTGGCCGTTGCGCTTCTTTTCCTCGCTCACATACCAGTTCAGCAGGGGCTTGTCCACCACGTCGAAGCCCGCGCCGGTCAGCACATCGAGGTAGTTCGGGGCGCCGTCCGCGTCCACCGCGCCGGAGCCCGTACCACCGTAGACGGGATCCATCGCCGTCACGCCGACGAGGGACACCTTTGCGCCCGCGGCGAGCGGCAGGACGCTGTTCTCATTCTTCATGAGCACAATGCCTTCGCCCTCGACCTCGCGAACCTTCGCGTTGCCGGCGGCTTTCAGTTCGGCCAGCGTGCTGTACTTGCTGTCATAGTAGCGGACGTAGCCCTCTTCGGTCACGCCGTCCGGAAGATTGGTAACGATTTTGGTGCTGCTCGTGCCGAGGAAGGAGTTGAGCTGCACTTCGCACTCGTTGGCGATGATACTGCCCGTGACAACCAGCGCCGTCAGGCACGCCGTGACATTCAGGAACACTTTTTTCAGTGTCCGATGCTTGGAGGTAGATTTCATAAGAATCGGGTTCTCCTTTCAAATGACGTTTTTCCTGCACACGAAAAAAACGCCCTGTGAGTGAATGTCAAATCACAGCGCCAATGCGGTGGCGGAGACTCTTGCGCCGGGGAAACATCGGGGGAATCAATGCGCGTAGTTGACCGCCCTGTGTCCGCCCGGCCACATTCTATCCTTATTCTATATCAAAACGGCACAAAAGTGAAGAACGTTTGTCGCACAAAGGAACACAAGCGTCGCAAGAACAAAAGATACCCAAATACGGCGGATTTTATGCCGTGAACGGAATATGATTGGCGTGAATTGACGTAAATGTGACGCGAGAGCACGTTTTTTTGTCTTTTCCCAATTCGCGCGGCGCGGAAACGATTTGCAACGATGGTCAAAATATGACATAATATTTCTATCCCAACGTGTGCCGTTCAGAGGCTGATGAGGAAATGCGGTTCCTCCCAGCGGAGGCGGCAAAGGTTCGTTTGGCTGCGCGGTGATGCAACAATCCCTATGCGAATAGGGCAATGGCTGCATCGTTTCTTTGCGGTGCAAAAAAATCAGGAAATCCCCCTGACGGGGCAGAAACCGGGCGAAGGCAGAAGTCGGCGTGTTCCCGGTTGATGAAAGGAGTTCATTTTCCATGAGCAATTCTACCAAGAAGGGCTTTGGCGTTTATGCGACGCTCGTCTCCGCGGTGCTGGCGATTGCGGCGGCGGTCATCTATCAGGTGATTGGCGGCAAGTTCGGCGCGACGCAGCGCGTGTGCTATGACCAGTGGGTTGTGCTGCTGCTTATCGGCGGCGGCGTGGTGTCCGGCGCGCTGGTGGGGCTGAAGAAGTACGGCGTGGCGAGCGCGATTGCCGCGTTTGCGCCGTTTGCCGCCATCTGCTTCTTTGCGCACAAGTGCTACTGGTATGTTACCGATGTGTTTGTGGCGATTGACGAAAAGGGCTTTGACCCGAATTTCCTCTGGTTTGCCGGACTGGCGCTGGGCGCGTTCATCATCGGCGAAATCGCTGTGTACACTCGCAAAGAGAAGGCTGTGTAATCCTTCGCTCCACCCGCATGGGCGGAGCCTTTTGCGTCTTTTTTGATTCTCCCAAGGAGGTTCCGACATGCGACACATCATTGAACTCAAGGACGGCTGGCAGTTCACGAATCTGGACGGTCAGACGAGCGAAGTCTCCATTCCGCACACATGGAACGCCATCGACGGGCAGGACGGCGGCGACGACTACAAGCGCGGCACCTGCACTTACACGCTGGCGCTTCAAAAGCCTGCATTCGACCCGGACACGCAGGAAGTGTGGATTGAATTTGACGGCGTGAATGCCTCTGCGCAGGTCAGCCTGAACGGGCAGGACGTGTGCAGCCACGACGGCGGCTACTCCACGTTCCGCGCGAACCTGACCGGGCTGCTGGCGGACGAGAACGAGCTGGTTGTCAAGGCAGACAACAGCAAGAACGACCGCGTGTATCCGCAGATGGCGGACTTCACGTTCTATGGCGGCATCTACCGCATGGTTCGTCTGCTGGTGGTGAACAAGGCGCATTTCGCGCTGGATTACCTCGGTTCGTCCGGCATCCGCGTGACGGCGACGCCCGAAGGCGCGGGCGCGAAGGTGCGCGTACAGAGCCGGGTGACGGCGGGCGACGTGGTCGTGACGCTTATTGACCGCAAGGGGCGCGTCGTTGGCACGGGCACGGGGCTGGACACGACCATCGAGATGGCGAAGGCGCGCCGCTGGCATGGCGTGGAAGATCCCTACCTTTATACTGCGCGCTGTGAAGTCACGGTGGATGGCAGCGTCACCGATCGACTGGAAATTCCCTTCGGCGTTCGCTCCTTCCGCGTGGACGAAAAGCACGGCTTCATCCTCAACGATGAGCCGTATGACCTGCATGGCGTGAGCCGCCACCAGGATCGCAAGGGCATCGGCAACGCGATCACGCGCGAGATGCACGACGAGGATATGGCGCTCATCCGCGAAATTGGCGCGACGACGCTGCGGCTGGCGCACTACCAGCACGACCAGTATTTCTACGACCTCTGCGACCGCAACGGCCTGATTGTCTGGGCGGAAATCCCCTACATCAGCAAGCACATGCCCAACGGTCGCGCGAACACCATCAGCCAGATGGAAGAGCTGATTGAGCAGAACTACAATCATGCGTCCATCGTCTGCTGGGGCGTGTCGAACGAAATCACCATCGCGACGAAGGACAAGCAGGACATGCTGGACAACCACCGCCTTCTCAACGACATGATTCATCAAACAGACCCGACCCGCTTCACGACGCTGGCGTGCTACGCGATGTGCGGCCCGTTCAACAAGGTTGCGCACATCACCGACGTCGTCAGCTGGAACCTGTATCTGGGCTGGTATGTGCCGGGGCTGTTCCTCAATGACCTGTGGATTGGCTTCTGGCACCTGTGCTACCCTAAGCGCCTGCTGGGGTACAGTGAATACGGCGCAGAGGGGATGCCGAACCTGCATTCCGATCATCCGCGCCGCAACGACCACACCGAGGAGTATCAGACGGTGTACCACGAGTACATGCTGCGGTGCTTCCGGCGGCATCCGTGGATGTGGGCGAACCACGTCTGGAACATGTTCGACTTCGCGGCGGACGCGCGCGATCAGGGCGGCGAACCCGGCATGAACCACAAGGGGCTTGTCACCTTCGACCGCAAGACGAAGAAGGACAGCTTCTACCTCTACAAGGCATGGTGGAGCAGCGACCGCTTTGTGCACATCTGCTCCAAGCGCTTTGTCGACCGCTGCGGCAAAAAGACGACCATCAAGGTCTACTCCACCGACGACACCGTGACGTTGATGGTCAATGGCAAGACGGTCGGCAAAAAGACCAGCAGCGACCATGTGTTCACGTTCACCGTGCCGCTCGACGGCGATTTGGACGTGGAAGCGTTCTCGGGTCTTAAGAAAGACACGGCGCACTTCCACAAGGTGGACAAGCCGAACCCGGCGTACAAGCTCGTGAAGAATAAGAACGCCCAGAAGTCAAACTGGGTGGATAACTAAGGAGGTCACAAGAGCATGTCCAACACGACCGCGAAAAATGACGGCGTGAACCGCGCAAAACTGTATCAGCTGGCGCTCTTCCCGCTCAACAACGGCGCAACCAATGTGTACTTTGTCCTGATTCTGTCGTATGTGGCGCAGTTTGGCTCCAGTATCCTGCAGTTAGGGCTGTATGCCTCCCTGATGGTTACGATTATGCGCATCTGCGACGCCATTACCGACCCGATTATTGGCGCGCTGATGGATCGCACCAGCACCCGCTGGGGCAAGTTCCGCCCGTTCATGGTAATCGGCTCGGTTATCATGGCGATTTCCGTTATCTGCCTGTACATCCTGCTTCCGCTCGTTCCGGAAACGATGATGACGATGCGCTACATCCTGTTTACGCTGATTTACTTCGTCTGGGTCATCGGCTACACGTTCCAGACCAGCGTTACCCGCGCCGGTCAGACTGTGCTGACGAACGACCCGAATCAGCGCCCGATGTTCACCATCTTCAACACCATCGGCTCGATGCTGGGCATGGGCGTGATGCAGTTCCTAATTCCGCTGATTAAGAATGCGTATAACATCCTTGATGAGAGCGGCGCAGTCGTTGTATCCGGCTACGCGCGTCCGGAACTGTATGCGATTATTACCCCCATCGGCATCGGCGTGTCCGTCCTGCTGACGATTCTGGCGATTATCGGCATTGCCGAGAAGGATCGCCCGGAATACTACGGCATTGGCGGCAGCAAGCAGGAGAAGGTCAAGCTGTCCGAGTACATGGAAATCATCCGCAACAACAAGCCGATGAAGCGCTTGATGGTTGCGGGCGCGGGCTGCAAGCTGGCGCTGGCGATTGCCACGAACACTACCGTGCTGCTGGCGCTTTACGGCATCCTGATGGGCAACTATGACAGCCTGTATTTGCCGATGATGATTCTGGGTTACGTTTTCGCGGTGCCGTTCTTCCTGCTCAGCGTTCGCACGAGCCAGAAGAAGGGACAGAAGGCGTCCTTGCAGAAGTACGTCGGCATTGCGCTGGTTTGCTACATCGGCGTGCTGGCGCTGCTCATTGTCAGCAGCGTAAGCAACCCGAACCTGCTGCTGAGCTTCCCCTATAATGGCGGCGGCGCCATCAACCTTTACACGGTGCTGTTTATCCTCTGCTTCGGCATTGGCTACGGCGCGTACTACGCCACGGCGGATATGCCGATTCCGATGGTTGCGGACTGCTCCGACTACGAGACGTACCGCTCCGGCAAGTACATTCCCGGCATCATGGGTACGCTGTTCTCTCTGGTGGATAAGCTGGTTTCTTCTCTCGCGCAGACGCTGGTGGCGCTTATCTTCCTGTGGTGCGCGGGCTTGAGCGAGCTGCCGACCGACGCGACCCCCTATTCTACGGGCATCAAGGTTGCCGTCATCATCATGTTCTGCGTCATTCCGATGCTGGCATGGGCGGCGACGCTGTGGGCGATGAAGGGCTACAGCCTGACCGGTGCGAAGATGAAGGAAATTCAGGCGGTCAACCGCGCGCGTAAAGCGGCGGTCAATGATGGCATGACGCTCGAGCAGGCGATGGACACCATCAAGACCACCGAAGACGCCGAGAAATACCAGACCACAGGCGGCAAAACCGCGGCAATGTAAGGAGGACATCCACCCATGAAAAGCTCTTTCCGCTGGTACGGGGACAGCGACCCGGTGACGCTGGATATGATTCGCCAGATTCCCGGTATGCGCTCCATCGTCTCCGCCGTCTATGATGTGAAGCCCGGCGAGGTGTGGCCGGAAGAATCCATCAAGCATCTGGTGGATGAGTGCGCGGCGCACGGGCTGATTTTCGATGTCGTCGAGTCCATCCCGGTGACGGAGGAAATCAAGCTCGGCAGACCGGAACGCGATCGCCACATTGCCAACTACTGCGAATCCATCCGCCGCTGCGCCAAGTACGGCATCAAGTGCGTGACGTACAACTTCATGCCCGTCTTTGACTGGACGCGCACGCAGCTGGACAAGAAAGCCGCCGACGGCTCGACCAGCCTCGTCATGTACTGGGATCAGATGAAGGGACTTGACCCGCTCAAGGACGACATTCACCTGCCCGGCTGGGATTCCAGCTACACGCAGGACGAGGTTCGCGACCTCATCCGCGCGTATGGCGAACTGGGCGAAGAAGGACTGTGGAAGAACATCGAGTATTTCTTGAAGCGCGTGATTCCCGTCGCGGAGGAATGCGGCGTGGTGATGGCGCTGCACCCCGATGATCCGCCGTACCCGATTTTCGGTCTGCCGCGCGTCATCACCTGCGAAGAGAACATCGACCGGTACCTGGCAATTGTGGACAGTCCCGCAAACACGATGTGCCTGTGCACCGGCTCGCTCGGCTGCTCGCCCAAGAACGACATTCCGAAGCTGGTGCGCAAGTACTCCGCGATGAAGCGCATTGGGTTCATGCACATCCGCAACGTGAAGATTCTGCCGGACACATCGTTCGAGGAGAGCGGTCATCTGACGAAGAACGGCAGCCTGGACATGAACGCGATTGTGAAGGCGCTGGTGGAAACGGGCTTCGACGGCTACTTCCGTCCCGACCACGGGCGGATGATCTGGAGCGAAGTCGGCAGCAGCGCCAAGCCGGGCTATGGTCTGTACGACCGTGCGCTGGGCAGCGCGTACATCAATGGGCTGATTGAAGCCAACGGCGGGGTAATCGAGTAACGCAGGGGCGCGTGCCTGCGCCGAAGGAGTCCAGAGGGCGATTGGAAAGTCCTCTGAAAGCAGCACGCGAAACCAGTATGCAGAAGTCACCAACTCAATCGCGCGAAAGGGTCAAGGGACGAAGTCCCTTGCGGAGTCCAGAGGCAGAGCCTCTGGGTTCACCCATATCAATCAATGTAAGGAGAGAAAAACAATGATGAAATTGCCTTTGAACGTGGATTTTACCGGGAAAGTGGTCGTTGTGACGGGCGCGGGCGGCGTGCTGTGCGGCGAGATGGCACGGGCGTATGCGCAGGCGGGCGCGAAAGTCGCGGCGCTGGACTTGAATGAGGAAGCCGTGAAGAAGCTGGCGGACGAGCTGACCGCGGAAGGCTTCATCTGCAAGGGCTACAAGGCGAACGTGCTGGACGCTGAGGCGCTGGAAGCGGTGCACCAGCAGGTGCTGGCTGACCTCGGCCCGTGCGACATCCTCATCAACGGCGCTGGCGGCAACAATCCGCGCGCGACGACCGACAACGAGTACCAGCACGAAGCCAAGGAAGGGCAGAAGACGTTCTTCGACCTTGAGCCCAACGGCGTGGACTTCGTGTTCAAGCTGAATTTCCAAGGCACGCTCCTGCCCACGCAGGCGTTTGCCAAGGACATGGTCGCCCGCAAGAGCGGCAACATCCTGAACATCTCGTCCATGAACGCCTACATCCCGCTGACGAAGATTCCGGCGTACTCCGGCGCGAAGGCTGCCATCAGCAACTTCACGCAGTGGCTGGCGACGCACTTCGCGGGCACGGGCATCCGCGCGAACGCGATTGCTCCCGGCTTCCTCGTCAGCAACCAGAACCGCGCGCTGCTCTTCAACGCGGATGGCACGCCCACCGCGCGCAGTGCGAAGATCCTGAACGGCACGCCCATGGGCCGCTTTGTGGACAGCAAGGAACTCCTTGGCGGCGTGTTCTTCCTCACCGATGATGAGGCGGCGTCGGCAATTACCGGCGTGGTGCTGCCGATTGACTGCGGGTTCGCAGCGTACTCCGGGGTGTAAGCCGCGAAAGTGTCTGAATTGTAAAATCTGTTTGGAATGATTGCAATTTGGCGCACAGGTGTGATATAATAAGGTCGAAAAGCGGAAATAAACCGCAGAAATGGTAAAGGAGAAAACCAAAATGAAAAAGATTCTGTCTCTGGTCATGGCGCTGGCGATGGTGCTGGGCTGCTTCGCGATGGCGGAAACCACTTCGATTCTGGACGCGGATATGGACGAACTGCTCGTCCTCGACCGTGAATCCAGCCTGAACGACTGGGAAGGCGAATGGGTGCTGGTTGCGGCGTATATCACCGCCGATTTCGCTGAGGAATACGACGTGGAACAGTCCGGCCTGCTGGCCGTGCCGGAAAACGCGGCGACGCTGACCATCACCGCGCTGAAGGACGCGACCGCGAACGACAAGGAACTGGGCACGATGGTGGACGTGGCGTCCTACATCCACGACCACACCTACGACCTGTCCGGCGAGCTGACTTTCTCCGACGAGGACAGCTACACGGTCAAGAGCGCGTGGGACGAATGGGCGAACAACGTCATCGCGAAGGTGGACTATGACCCCGAAGCGTCCTACAACCGCGGCCCCGCCAAGACCCACGTCAAGGGCGACGACGACACTGTTCGTTTCGCGGACATGACTGGCGTGGAAATCGAGGACATGGAAACGATGAAGTACATCGGCATGACCACGTCTGGCTATCTGGTGCTGTGCTACTCTGACGACAACCTCGCCAAGAAGGACGGCGACATGGGCGTTGGCTACATCTTCGCGCGTGTCGAAGCTGAATAATTCCCCTCGAAATACAAAAGAGCCATCCAATGCGGGTGGCTCTTTTGCAAATTCTCAATTCGACAGGAACTTTCCGCATACACCTTGCAATCGGCGCGAAAATCTGCTATAATTGCACAGATAACCCGAAACGACAGGAGGGCTAAACGTGCGAGTGCTGCTCAAGGACGGTTCTGTCTTGGAACAGGGCAAGTGGAAGCAAACCGATGTGGCAATTGAAAACGGCGTCATTGTCGCCCGTGGGGAACAACTTTCCTTTCCGGCAGAGAAAGTGTTTGATTGCCGTGGATTTGCCCTTTTTCCCGGCTTTGTGGATGTGCATGTGCATCTGCGTGAGCCGGGATTTTCTTATAAGGAAACCATTGCGACCGGCAGCGCGGCGTGTGCGCACGGCGGATATACGACCGTCTGCGCGATGCCGAATTTGAATCCCGCGCCGGACAACTCGGAGCATCTGGCGGTGGAGGAAACGCTGATTCAAGGCGAAGCGGTTATTGATGTGCGTCCGTACGCGTCCATCACGATGGGGCAGAAGGGCGAGGGCGAACTGACCGACATGGCGGCGCTGAGCGGGCGCGTCTGCGGCTTCTCCGACGACGGACGCGGGGTCAAAACCGCCGAGACGATGCGCGAAGCCATGCAAAAGTGCAAGGCGGCGGACAGCATCATTGCGGCGCACTGCGAGGACATGAGCTGGATTCCCGCGGGCGGCGCGATTCATGACGGCGCGTTCGCAAAGGCGCACGGCATTCCGGGCATTCCGTCCGAAAGCGAATGGAAGCCCATTGAACGCGACATTGCCCTCTGCCGCGAAACCGGCTGCCGCTACCACGTCTGCCACGTCAGCACGAAGGAATCCGTCGCGCTGATTCGTCAGGCGAAGGCGGAGGGAATCAACATCACCTGCGAAACCGGGCCGCACTATCTGCTGCTGTGTCAGGATGACTTGCAGGACTTGGGGCGCTTCAAGATGAATCCGCCGCTGCGGAACAAGGATGACCAAGAGGCGCTGCTGGCAGGCCTGCTCGACGGCACAATTGACATGATTGCTACCGACCACGCGCCGCATTCCGCCGAGGAAAAGGCGAAAGGGCTGCGCGGGTCTGCAATGGGCGTCGTCGGGATTGAAACGGCGTTCCCGCTGCTGTACACCTATCTGGTGGAGACAGGGAAGATGCCGCTGGAAATGCTGATTGACCGCATGGCGGATGCCCCGCGCCGCCGCTTCCGCATTGATGGCGGGATGCAGGTGGGCGACAAAGCCGCTGTGACCGTGTTTGACCTGCACGCGCAGGAGAAGATTGACCCGAACAACTTCCTCTCCAAGGGGCGCGCAACCCCCTTTGAGGGCTGGGAGGTTCATGCCGCGTGCCGACTGACCGTCTGCGGCGACAAGATTGCGTATAACGCGCTGAGCCGGAAGGAGTAACAACATGCGCTTTACCATCAAGCAGAATACCCCGCTGACATCGTGCGTCTACCGCATGACGCTTCAGGGGGACACATCCGCCATCACCGCGCCGGGGCAGTTCGTTCAGGTGCAGGTGCCGGGCTTCTACCTGCGCCGCCCGATTTCCGTCTGTGACTGGGACAGTGAGACGCTGACGCTGGTCTACAAGGTTGTCGGCAACGGCACGGACGCCATGTGCCGCATGATTCCCGGCACGGAACTCGATTTGCTGACCGGGCTGGGCAACGGCTTCGACATCACCCGCTGCGGGGAGCGTCCGCTGCTGATTGGCGGCGGCGTGGGGCTTCCGCCGATGGTGGGGCTGTGCCGCTGCCTTATGCAAGCGGGCAAACACCCGACCGTGCTGGCAGGATTCAACACGGCCAGCGAGGTGTTCCTGCGCGAGGATGTGGAGAAGCTCGGCGCGCCGTTTGTGCTGGCGACGATGGACGGCTCGGCGGGCATCAAGGGGCTTGTGACGGACGCGCTGCCGGAAATCGACTTCACCGACATCTGCGCGTGCGGGCCGCTGCCGATGCTCAAGGCGATTATGAACGCGGACGACCATCCGGCACAGCTGTCCTTCGAGGAGCGCATGGGCTGCGGCTTCGGCGCGTGCATGGGCTGCACAGTCAAGGTTAAGGGCGGCTACAAGCGAATCTGCAAGGACGGCCCGGTGCTGGTGCGAGAGGAGGTCATCTGGTGAGCAGCAGGGATTTGCGCGTCACCCTGTCCGGCGTGACGCTGGACAACCCGGTCATTCCCGCCAGCGGCACATACGGCTTCGGGCAGGAATTCACCCCGTATTACGACATCAACATCTTAGGCAGCCTGTCCTTCAAGGGCACAACGGCGGAAAGCCGCTTCGGCAACCCCACGCCGCGCATTGCGGAATGCCCGAACGGGATGCTGAACTCCGTCGGCCTGCAGAATCCCGGCGTGGAGCACGTCATCGCGCACGAACTGCCCGCACTGCGGAAAATCTTCCATAAGCCGATTATCGCCAACATCAGCGGTTTTTCGGTGGAGGAATACGTTCATTGCGTCGAGCTGCTGACGAAGGAAGAGCAGGTTGAAATTCTCGAAATCAACATCTCCTGCCCGAACGTGCGGCACGGCGGCATGGCGTTCGGTACGAACCCCGACGCGGCGGCGGAAATCACCCGCGCCGTCAAGCAAGTGGCGACGAAGCCTGTCTACATGAAGCTGTCGCCGAACGTGACGGACATTGTGTCCATCGCGAAAGCGTGCGAAGAGGCGGGCGCGGACGGCTTGTCGCTCATCAACACCCTGCTGGGGATGCGCATAGACCTCAAGCGCCGCCGCCCTGTGCTGGCGAACGTCATGGGCGGCTACTCCGGGCCGGGTGTGTTCCCGGTGGCGGTGCGCATGGTGTATCAGGTGACGGGCGCGGTCAGCATCCCGGTCATCGGCATGGGCGGCGTCAGCAGCGCGCAGGACGTCATCGAGATGATGATGGCGGGCGCAAAGGCGGTGCAGGTCGGCGCGGCGAACCTCACTGACCCGTATGCGTGCAAGAAAATCATCGACGATCTGCCGCGCGAAATGGAGCGTCTCGGTATCGAACGCTTGTCGGATATTCAACGAGTATAATGAAGGAGGACTTTCACCATGGCGAAGGATGTTATCATTGCCCTTGACTTTGAAAACAAGGAAAAGACGCTCGCGTTTCTTGACCAGTTCACGGGGCGCAAGCCGTTTGTGAAAATCGGCATGGAGCTGTTCTATGCCGAAGGCCCGGACATTGTGCGCGAAATCAAGGCGCGCGGACACAAGATTTTCCTTGATCTGAAGCTGCACGATATTCCGAACACCGTCAAAAAGGCGATGAAGGTGCTCTCGAAGCTGGATGTGGACATGACGAACCTGCACGCGGCAGGCACGATTGCCATGATGGAAGCCGCGAAAGAGGGCTTGACGAAGGAAGACGGCACCTGCGGCGTGCTGCTGGCAGTGACGCAGCTGACCTCGACGAGCGAAGAGCGGATGCAGCAGGAGCTGCTCATCAACGCGACGATGCCGGAGACGGTGAAGAAGTACGCACAGAATGCGAAAGCGGCGGGGCTGAGCGGCGTAGTCTGCTCGCCGCTGGAAGCCGCCTTGGTGAAGGAAGCCTGCGGGCAGGATTTCTTGACGGTGACGCCGGGCATTCGCTTTGCCGACGGCGACGTGGGGGATCAGGTGCGCGTGATGACGCCGGCAAAGGCGCGGCTGGGCGGCAGCGACTACATTGTGGTCGGGCGGCCGATTACGGCGGCGGCGGATCCGGTGGCGGCATATGAGCGGTGCGTGAAGGAATTCTTGGGTGAGTAAGCTGGGGTTCCTTTTGTAACTGATTGATATTGTTGCAGTGGAATCGCCTCTGCGGAGGCGACCAAAGGGCAATGAAAACAGACGAAGTCTGCGATCGCCCTTTGGAAACCTTCGGCGCCGCTACTTTTGGGGTTTCCCATGCTCAATTTGAACCGAAGGTTCATAGGATAAACACGCGGGCACTGCCTGAAAGTGTCACCAACTGAATCGCGAAAAGGGTGTCGAGAGGGTCGAAGACCCTTCGCGGGTGCAGGGCAGAGCCCTGCCGGAGTCCAGAGGCAGAGCCTCTGACGTCTCCCTATAAGTAAGAAAGGAAGTATTGCTCTATGAATCAGAATGTCGAAAAGATGATTGCGAAGGATTTGCTGTCGATTTCCGCGGTGTTTCTGCGGCCGGATGAACCGTTCACTTGGGCGAGCGGGATTAAGTCGCCGATTTACTGCGACAACCGCCTGACGCTGACTGCGCCTGCCGTCCGCACGGACGTGGAAACGGCGCTGAAGGCGGTCATCGAGGAGTATTACCCGGATGTGGAGGTGCTGATGGGCACGTCCACGGCGGGCATTGCGCACGCAGCCATTACCGCGCACCTGATGAACCTGCCGATGGGCTATGTCCGTTCGGGACACAAGGATCACGGGCGCGGCAACCAGATTGAGGGCAAGCTGGAGAAGGGACAGAAGGTCGTCGTCGTCGAAGACCTGATTTCCACCGGCGGCTCTGTGCTGGAGGTCGTGGACGTGCTGCGCGAAGCCGGCGCGGAGGTTCTCGGCGTTGCGTCTATCTTCACCTACGGAATGCAGAAGGGGCTTGACCGTCTGGCAGCGGCAAACGTCACAAACCACAGCCTGTCCAACTTCGACACGCTGTGCGAAGTCGCGGCGGAAGAAGGGTACATCAAGCCTGAGGACATTGCCCGCCTGAAGAAGTTCCGCCAGAATCCCTCGGACGAAAGCTGGATGAACGGGTAATACGCTTCTCAGCGTTCGCTGAAAAGCGTATTGGAATGCCAACCAAAGGAGGAAACCACATGCTGGATATTCAGCACCTGACGCGCCGGTATCAAAATAAGCTGGCGGTGTCGGATTTGTCCCTGACCTTCGAGAAGGGGAAAACGTATGCGCTGCTGGGCCCGAATGGGAGCGGCAAAACGACGCTGATGAAGATGATTGCCGGGCTGACGAAGCAGACCAGCGGCGAAATCACACTCGATGGCATCCCGGTCGGGCCGGAAACGAAGAAGCATATCGCCTACATGCCGACGGAAAGCTACTTTTACTCCTATATGAGCATCGCGGACGCAGGCAAGTACTATGCGGATTTCTTCGAGGACTTCGATGAAAGGCGGTACGAGGAAGCCCTTCAGCGCATGGAGCTGAACCCGAAGGACAAGATTCGCACGCTCTCCTCCGGCATGAACGCCAAAGTCCGCCTTGCGCTCACCCTCAGCCGCGACGCGCAGGTGATGATGTTTGACGAACCGCTCAATGGCGTGGACATCCTCACGCGCAAGCAGGTGGTGGACGAAATCATCCGCAACCGCGAAAACGGACGTACCATGATTATCTCCACCCACTTGGTGGACGAGCTGAATGCGTATATCGATGTCGCCATCTTCATGAAGAACGGCGTCTTGGAGCGCATCGGCGACCGCGCGGCGCTGGAAGAGAAGCATGGCTCGCTGACGAACCTGTATCTGTCGATTTACGGCGGAAAGGAGGAAGAGAAGCATGTGGAAGCTGCTCAAGTATGAGTTCCGCCGCGCCCGCACGTCGCTGCTGACGGTGCTGGGCGTGATTGCGGTCTTGGAAATGTACTTCCTCATTTCGCTGGGCGTTGACCATATGGAGCACGTCGTCATTGCGGCGGTGCTGATGATGTTTGCGAGCTACGGTGCGGCGGTGTACATCTTCGTCCGCGGCGTGGCAAGCTATGCGAGTGAACTGAAAGCAAAAAGCGCGTATCTTATCTTCATGACGCCCAATTCCGGGCTGAAAATCATGGGCAGCAAGTACCTGTACACGTTTGTCAACGGCATCCTGCTGGGCGGCGTGTGCGGCGCACTGGGCGCGCTGGATTTGTCGCTCATTATGATGCACGAGGACGACTGGCAGAGCTTCCTGCGCATGATGGACATCTTCCTGCGGGTGAATCAGGGCGTTCAGACCGGACAGATTGTGCTGGCGGTTGCATTCTATCTGGTGCTGATGCTGTTGTCGCTGCTGACGTTCTTTGCGATGGCGTATTTCGCCATCACCCTCAGCCACACACTCTTCCGCGACAAGAAGTGGCGGACATGGGTTGCGCTGCTGATTTTCATCGGCGTGTACTGGGGGCTGAGCTATTTGCAAGGGCTGCTGCCGAACCCGGTGGAAAACCTCGTCTTTAACACGATGTATGACCCGAACGCGGAAATCACGGTAACGACGTTTGCGGACATGATTCCGCAGATGGTGCCGTATGCCCTGTACGACTTGGCGATTGTGCTGCTGAGTCTGTTCGGGTGCGGCTGGATGCTGGACAAAAAGGTATCCCTCTGATAGATAGAAAGGGGCTTTGCGCTTGCGTCATTTGATTGACATTACTGATTTGTCGGTGGACGAAATCGAGAGCATTCTGGATTTAGCGGACAAAATGAAGGCGAATCCGGCGGCATACCGCGACACGATGCACGGGCGGATTCTGGCGACGCTGTTCTTCGAGCCGAGTACGCGCACGCGGCTTTCGTTTGAATCGGCGATGCTGTCGCTGGGCGGCAGCGTGCTGGGCTTCTCGTCGGCGGATACGTCGTCGGCGACGAAGGGCGAAAGCCTGATGGACACCATCCACACGGTCAGCTGCTACTGCGACATCATCGCCATGCGTCACCCGAAGGAAGGCGCGCCGATGGCGGGAACGCTGACCTCGCGCGTGCCGATTATCAACGCGGGCGACGGCGGACACAATCACCCGACGCAGACGCTGACCGATCTGCTGACGATTCGCACGGCGCGCGGCGAACTGGGGCATGTGACCATCGGCATGTGCGGCGACTTGAAATTCGGGCGCACGGTGCACAGCCTGATTGGCGCCATGAGCCGCTATCCGGGCGTGGAGTTTGTGCTGATTTCGCCGCCGGAACTGCGCGTGCCGGCATACATCACGCAGAAGCTGGCAGATGATGGCATCCCCTTCCGCGAGGTGGAGACGATGGAGGAGGTTATGCCCGAACTGGACGTGCTGTACATGACGCGCGTGCAGAAGGAACGCTTCTTCAACGAGGCGGACTACATTCGCCTGAAGGACACCTACATTCTTGACCCGGACAAGCTGAAAACGGCAAAGCCCGACATGGCGATCCTGCACCCGCTGCCCCGCGTGAACGAGATTTCCACCAAGGTGGACGCTGACCCGCGCGCTATGTACTTTGAGCAAGTGCGCAACGGGCGTTTTGTGCGTATGGCGCTGATTTCGACGCTGCTGGAGGGATTGTATGAAGATTGACGCGATTCACCGCGGCATTGTGCTTGACCACATCAAGGCGGGCCGCGCGATGGACATTTACCGCTATCTGCATCTGGACGAGCTGCAATGCCCGGTCGCCATCATCAAAAATGCCCGCAGCGAAGCCATGGGGCTGAAGGACATCATCAAGATTGACGACGAAATCGACATTGATTTGGACGTCGTGGGCTTTGTTGACCCCGGCACGACGGTGAACATCATCAAAGATGGCGTGGTGGTGGAAAAGAAGCGTCTGGAGCTTCCCGAACGCTTGGTGAACGTCATCCGCTGCAAGAACCCGCGCTGCATCACGACCGTCGAACCTTCCCTCGACCAGGTCTTCCGCCTGACCGACCGCGCCCGCCGCATCTACCGCTGCATCTACTGCGACGCGGAAAGAAAGCCGAAGTAAGGGGGAGAACGCAGACTTCGTCTGTTTTCATTGCCCCCTTGTCGCCTCCGCAGAGGCGAAATTCCCTGCAACAACAAGAAGCAACTGACAACAAGGAGTATTGTTTGAAACATTCGTTCTATCAATCGGCATCGGCGTAAACCGGGAGGTTTGCGCTGACCGCATTCCTCCCGGCTGATGAAGCACTTGTTCCCTCATCAACGCCGAATATCAGGAGGAATTTCCCCATGAACCGCGAAAACAAGCGGAAACTCTACGATAATGTCTGCTGACCAACCCAAAAAGCATTGCGACACAAGGCATCCCGGCAATCTGTGCTATAATAGGTGCAAGGGAAACGACAAAAAGCGGGCAAA
>ERZ772889.29-NODE-29-length-145527-cov-92.168555_pt1 | contig 145527 bp, 171 predicted proteins | sample MGYA00512127_ERZ772889 | MGnify/ENA primary metagenome ERZ772889 (study PRJEB29015, sample SAMEA2737689) | human gut metagenome | biome: human gut; feature: human-associated habitat; material: faeces | place: China | collected 2012 ...
TATTGTATCTAAATATATTAATCTATATATCTGATACAAACAATTATACATAGATCTTTTTAATTCATCACCAATACTTAACCTACAACATTTTGGAGATGACATTATCATTTTATTTACATACACAATATATTCCTCATATTTTGGTAACAACTTCAAATTCTCATTTTTTATCATATAACTTCACCTAAATTTTTATTTAATATTTTAAACATATATTCTAATATTTTGTCTTTAATATACAAAAGCTCAATTAAATGTTCAAATTTAGGAGTTTTTAAAACAAAATAAAACTTACCACTACATTTATATACAACCTCACCATTATTAACAACAACATATGGTATATCATAATTTTGCATTAAGTCAATATATTTTTCTACACTATTTATCGGTATTCCAACTCTTTTAGTATTCGATATATTTGTTAATTTTAAATTTAAAATATGATTTAATATATATGCATCTATGCCAAGAGAAATATAGAAAGCACCTGATTTTATAAACACAATACATTTTTTATTTTCAAACTTTACTTTATTAAATTCTTCTAATAGTTTCAAAAAAAGAAACCCTCCTTTCAAATATCGATATTAGTAAAAATTACTAAACGGGACATTGGGGAGAGTTAACCAGGCGGTTAGGGAGAAAGAACGCCCTAACCTTATACCTGGTCTATATATTTACATAATTGATTACTTATCTCTAAAATTTACACACTAATCTTGACAAGGTCTACAAAAAGTCTAGTACACCAGACAGTGGTCTGTGCTACTTGATATAAAGCCTAGGGCGAAAACCTAAGCCGACTGCTGCTATGTTAGAGGCATTATTGTAGTCACGATACGAAACAGGAAAGGTATTACCGCCATGACCGAAGCTACCGCCACGAAAAATGAAACAAGAACTGCAAGCCTCACTCGTCCATTCACATACATTTCCTGCTAAATCATATATATTTTTTACTTTCCAATTTTCACTAAATCCTGCTGTTCTTTTTGTTCCACTATTTTCATTAGCTGGTGCTAATGAATTGTTACAATTTCCATAATATCTACTATCTGTTAAACTTGCTGAGGCTTTTATACTACCTAAACTATATTCTATCCAGTGACATGTTGTATCCCATGCTTTTCCTGTAAGTAATCCTGTTTGTAGATATTCATTATTTATCATTTTTTCTGCACTTGCTTTAGCATTTGTATAATTTATATTTGTCCAAACTGTTGCACCTTTTTTACTTACTGGAATTCCTTCAACATTTGAAGTACTAGAATTTCCATCTATAGTAGTTTGATTTTCAGGTACTCCTGCTTCATATCTTCCTATATAAAAGCCTCCATATTTTTTTACATCTGCTGTTTCATCTGTTATACCATTTGGTAAAGTATCATCACCTGTTGGTGTAAAATCGTTATGAGAAGGAAAACTTGTATCTTTTACGTAGGTACTCTCGGTTGCAGGTACCCATACAAATTCATTACCTTCTCCATCCTTTATTACAAGTCCGTTATCTTTTGTACCAGTCACATAATCAAATCCTTTTGGGATTGGTACTCCATATTTTACTTCAGATATTGTATCTTGCCATTCTTCTTTTACATTTGATGTATTCCCTATTACCTCATTAAACCATTTTTTCTCGTCTGAATTTACTTTACTATTATTTTTTACTACTAAATTACCTTCAACTACTGATACTTTATCTTTATACTTCTTAGTACTTGGTAACTCTGTTACCATACTATCTCCTGATAAATTAACACTTGATTTTTCAAAACTTAATGGATCATCTGTATATTTTTTTGATAGATACATTGATAATTCATCTTGTATATTTGACATATCTTCCTTAAATGTTGCCTCTTTTGCACTTGATACTGGGTTATTTTTTGTTATTGTTAAAATAACTGCTGCTGCAAGTATTATTATTACTATTATTGTAACAATCAATACTATTAGTGATATTCCTCTTTTATGAGTTAGTTTTGTAAAATTTTCTTTTGGTTTTATTTTTTCATCTTTTTCCATATATCTCTTTCCTCTCTTTCTTTAGTTTTTATACATAGAACTAGTACGTACTTTTATTATATTGTATTTTAAATCTTTTTTCAATAACTTTTTATATTTTTTGTATATTATACTGCTAATAGAAATTAATTTTGTATTTTTGGTTAATTATAGTCTGAGTAGTAACCGAGAATAAATGTATTATGATTAATAGTCAATTGAATATAGCAAAGTTTTATAATTTATAATAATAATCGCCTTAAATGTTATATTTAAGACGATTTAATTATTTAAATATATTTTTTCTTCATTTTCTTTAATTGTTTTTTACCTTGTCGAAACATTTCCATAATACTAGAACTATTCATTACACCAACAACAGTTCCTGCAATTATACCCATTATAGCTCCTTTAGCAAAATCCATAAAATCACTCCTTTCACTTTTTATTATTTTTAGTTTTATATATGTTTTTTAAACTAGAAAATATTTCATAAAAACCTATAATGACCATAAAAAGATAAAAACAATTTTTCAAAATTTTTTCATCTATAATTTTTAATAGAAAAATACCACAAATACTTCCAACACACACTGGGATTATTAATTTTAAAAGATTTTTAAAATCAATATTTTTATTTTTTATATTATAAATGGTAGTGGCAATACCAACTGTAATAAACATAATTAAATTATATCCTTGTGCTTGTTTATGTTCTAAAAGATTAAATATAGTGGTAAGTAGTATAAAGATACTACCTCCCCCCATTCCCATTCCAGCAACTACTCCACTAACAATAGAAATTAAAATTAAAAATATACTCATTTATTTATGCTCCTCTTTCTTGAAAAAATTTAAAAACTGTAAGGCATACAAGTAAAATCCCTGAGATTAAATTTAAAATATTTGCTGGTATTTTTTTCATTAATTTAGTTCCAATAATTCCTGTAATGCATGCAATTAACACTAAAATTATAGCTGTTTCAAGTTTAAAATTTAATGAATCCTTATATCCAAAAATTGCAAAAAAGCTTGATATTGAAAGTACAGCTACACTTAAAGCTCTTACCTTATGAGTTTCAATTTTTAAAAAATATATTAAATAAAATACCAATACCTGTCCAGATCCAGCCGCAAAAATACTATTCAAAATTCCAACGAAAAAACTTACTACATAAATCATACTTTTATTATTAGTAAAATAAAAAAAAACATGCAAGAAATATCTTACATGTTTAAACTCTTAATCTTCTTTATTTGTATTTTCTTCATTATTATATTTTGGCGTAAAATCTAACATTTCATCTTCTAAATCTTCAATTCTGACATTAGAATTATCATTGTTTAAATCCAAATCTGTAGAAGATTCCATATCTTCATCATTATTTTTTATGATTAACTTTTCATCTATACTATTTGAATTATCTAAATGTGCTTCATTTTCTTTAGTTATACTTTCTTCATTTTCTTCTTTATTTATATTAATATCTAAATCTTTTTCATTTAAACTTTTATCATCATTATTTATTATATTTTCAGACGTTAAATTATTATTGACTTCACTTTTTTCTTGTGTATTACTTATATCACTTAAGTTGCCATTATTATCATTTGGATTATTAAAATTATTTTGAGTACCAGTAGGATTTCCATCATCTGTAGATGTTGGACCCTCATTGTTGTTTTTATTTTTTATTATTTTGTAAAGGATATATGCTATAGTACTTCCAGCTGTAACTATAATTACTATTAATACATCCGTACTTAAAAATCCACCAGTAACAGGTAATTTTTTATGCTCATTTGATACTTTTTTTTCTACAGTTTCATTATTCTTTTTTATTTTTACATCATATGTTTTGTTATCAATGATATATTCATCTGGCACCTCAACTTCTTGATATATATATTCGCCAGTTGGTAATGCTTTTGTTGTAGCTATACCATTTTCATCTGTAACTATAGCATCTACAATATCATTATTTGATTTATCAATTACATTAAATTTAGCATTTGCAATTGCAACTTTACTATCTTTATCAAATTTTATAATTTTTATATTTCCATGAGATCTTTTATTTACGACTTTTACACTAGCTTCTAAATTTTTAGCATTAATCTCAAAATCATATTCATTAGTATCTAAAACATATTCATCTGGTACATCAATTTCTTTATATTTATAATTTCCTAGTTTTAAATTATCTAAAGTTGCTGTTCCTGTAGAGTCTGTTTTTATAGTTCCAACATTCTTATTTTCACTATCTAAAATTTGGAATTTTACACCTTCTATTGGTGAATCATTTTCATCAACCTTAATAATCTTTATTTTTCCTCTTACTTGAATATTTTTAACTTTTTTTTCAAGCATTTCATTATTTTTCTTAATTTTGAATTCATATTTTTTGTTATCTAAAACATATTCAGGTGGTACTTCTACTTCCTGATAAAAATATTCACCTGTTGGTAATGCTTTTGTTCTTGCAATACCATTTTCATCAGTAGTTATTGTATCAACAACTTTATCACTTGATTTTTCTATTATATTAAACTTTACCTTTGAAACTGGCTGTTTAGTTTCCTTATCTAGTTTTATAATTTTTAAAATTCCTTTTGCTCTTTGATTTACAACTTTTGCACTAGCTTTTCTTACATTAGAAGTAATTTCAAATTCATATTCTTTTTCATCTAAAACATATAAATATGGTGTATCTATTTCTTTATATTTATACTTACCTACAGTTAAATTTTGTACTGAAGCTGTACCGTTTGCATCAGTTGTAACAGTTGCAACAACCTTGTTATTTGAATCCAAAATTTGGAACTTAACTCCTTCAATTGGTTTATCGTTTTCATCAACTTTAACTATATTAATAGTACCATAGATTTTTTTATCAACTATACTTTGCTCAACGACTTGATTTTGTGTTTCAATTTTAAAAGTATACTCTTTTGGATCTATATCATATCCTTCAGGAGCTTTTACCTCTTTATATGTATATGTACCCTTACCTAAATCAGGTGAAGATGCCTTTCCATTTTTATCGGTAACTAATTTTGCAACTACTTTTTTATTTACATCATATATTTCAAATTCTGCTCCTTCAAGTGGCTTTTCTCCATCATCGCCTATTTTTATTAATTGTAGTTTTCCTACAATCTTTTCATTTGTTATTGTTTCTCTTATAACACTATTTTTTTCTGTAATACTAAAGTTTCTTATTTGGGTATCCATAATGTACCCATCTGGAACTGAAACTTCTTTATATGTATATGAACCTTTTTCTAATTCAGGACTAGTTGCAATACCGTTTTCATCACTAGTTATTTTAGCAACTACATTACTATTTGCATCATATATTTCAAATACTGCACCAGCAATTGGAGTCTTTACTTTTTTTTCTATTTTTGTTATTTGAAGAACACCTTTTACTTTAGTATTTTTTACTTCAACCTTAGTTGTTTGATTCCTTTTTACTGTTACATTATAGCTTGCTTTTTCTATAATATATCCATCTGGAACTGAGGTTTCAGTTAATGTATAATTTCCAAGTTCAAGTTTATTAAAATTTAAGTTACCATTTGCATCAGTTTTACCTGTAGCTACTTGTTTTCCAGTTGAATCTAACAAACTAAATTCAGCTCCCTGAACAGGTTTTTTATCTTGATCTGATTTTACAACGGTTATATTTCCTTTACTTTCTTCCCAAGATGCTGTAGCACTACCTGATACATCAACCTGTTCTGTATCTAAAAATACAAAATTTTGCCAACTTCCTTTTCCATATATTACTCCAACATATCTATTTGCTGATCCCTTTACTGTTAATTTTAGGCTACCAGCTGGTAATGATTTATTAACTAAGACATATATTTCTTCATCTCTGGAAAAAGTGTTTTTAGATGTTCCGTTTCTATCAACAATTGTTGTACCTTCAGGTTGTCCTGACAAACTTACTTCAATTTTATTTAATGAAGAATAACCTGTTACATTTACTCTATATGGTCCAATCTTTATTTGATTATCACTATATTCATAGTTAACTTTTGAGCTTGATGAGTCAAGAGCAAAAGTTCCTGGATTATAACTTTTACTAAGTAATTGATTTGCAACTCTTTTTCCATTTGTAACCATTTCATCAGTATACACGCTATATTTTAAATTTGGTTGTAATTTATTCATATCAAAGTATAATCCTTTAGTATCTGAAGTTCCATTTACAGCAGCCCACACTGCCATTTGTGTTGCAAGGTAAGCTTCTTCATCATTAGGAAGTCCTAACTGTGATGCAGATTTTGCAGGATATCCATTCATAAGAACAGCGACAACTTTATTTGATTTTACATTTCCAATATATTGAAGTCCTGTTCCATTTGGTGGATTCTTTACATCATAATCCATACAATATGCAACATGACCACCCATCCATGATATTGCATAATAACTATATGAGTTATGGTTATTATCAAAAGCATATGGATGTTGTATACCGTCTTTAAATGTATATACCAATGTTTCTCTTCCTGCTTTTAGGAAAAATGGATTTACATCTACAAGCATTATTACTGTAAGAATTGCAGTAATAATTATTTTTGCTTTAGTATTCCTTAATTTAGATAAGCCACTTCCTACCTTTTTTAATATTTTTTTCATACGTATTCCTCCAAATATATCATCTATATATTTATGTTGCAATCATTCTAGCATAAATAATTGCACTAGTCAAAGCATTATGTTATCTTCTTTTGCTATTTTACTTGTTTTTGTATATAACTTTGTCGGCTATTTTCGTGTTTTATTTGAAATATTACATTTTCATTAAATCTATGACTTGTTTTTGTAAAATTTCCATACAAGTATTGATATTGCTGAGGAAATCGTTATTTTTACTTTTTTGCACAATATAAAGGCATGTAAAATTTTATAAAATACATGCCTTTATTTATTATTCTTCTATTATATAATTTTTATACTTTCCATAGTCTTTTTTATTTAAACATATCTCTATTAATGTTCCATCATTTGTGTATTTAGTAGATATAAAATCATACTTTTCCTTTAAATATGAAACAATATCACCTCTTTTAAAAGGAATTTCCATTTTACACGTTACATATTCTCTAAAAATATTATTTGAAATTACATTAATTAGCTCATTTATTCCAATATTGTTTTTTGCAGATATACATACTTTATTTCCATCAACATATGGTAATTTGCTATCATTAACCTTATCGCATTTATTAAATACATAAATTACAGGAATATTATCTGCTCCAATTTCTTTTAATGTGCTATTTGTCACTCGGATATTTTCTTCATAATCCTCGTCAGAAAAATCAACAACATGAAGTAACAAATCTGAATTTTTTACTTCATCTAATGTACTTCTAAATGCTTTTATAAGCATATGAGGAAGTTCACGTATAAATCCAACTGTATCAGATAATAAAAACTCTTTTCCATCTTTAATCTTTATTTTTCGTATACTTGTTTCAAGTGTTGCAAATAGCATATCTTCTTCATATACTTTTTTAGATTCATCAGAAAGTGATAAATCCACAAGAGCATTTAGTAATGTAGATTTGCCAGCATTTGTATATCCAACAAGAGAAACTAAAGGAATCTGGGAGTCGCTTCTTTTTCTTCTTTGTATGTTTCTTCTTGTTTCAATTTCTGAAAGCTCTTTATTTAATTTGCTAATTCTATCTTCTATTATTCTTCTATCTAATTCAATCTGTTTTTCTCCACTACCTTTATTGCTAAATCCGCTTCCACCACCTTGTCTTCCAAGAGACAAATGAAGTCCTGAAAGTCTTGGAAGCATATATCTAAGTTTTGCAATCTCAACTTGCATTTTAGCTTCATTAGTCTTAGCTCTTAGTGCAAATATATTCAGTATTATTGATGTTCTATCTAAAATTTGAATATCTAATTTTAATTCTAAATTCTTTAGTTGAGAGGGAGAAAGCTCATTGTTAAAAACTACTAAGTCAGGATGTAATTCGTTAATTTTATCTTTTATTTCTTCCAATTTTCCACTTCCAACATAAAAAGCAGAATTAATTTCTTTTAAATTTTGCACAATGCTTCCTATTGGTAGCATTTGACATGCTTTTACAAGTTCTTCTAATTCACTCATTGATTTAAAAAAATAAAATTCATCATTTAAATTTACTCCTACAAGTAAAACTTTTTGTTTTTCTTCCATAAAAAATACCTCTATATATAAATTTTACATTATATATAGAAGTATACCATACTTTTAAACTTTTGAATATATTTTATATATTATTTATTAAAATTTAATGTACAATTTCTTGTACTCTTCCAACTTGACCATCTTCAAGTCTAACCTTAATACCTCTTGGATGAACAGCACTATTAGTCAAAATATCTTTTACAATACCTTCTGTTAAAACACCTGTAGGTTGATCTTTTTTTAGTACAACTTTTACTTTTATTCCAGGCTTTATATTACTTCTAATTTGATTTTCCAAAACTATCACCTAGATTATTATAACATATAAATATAATATTTAATATATTTTTTAAATATAATTACTTTTTTTATCTAATTTAATTCTTAAATTTTGAATTATATCATTACTATTTATAATTTTAGTGCAACAAAAATACTCATGTTCTTTCATATAACAATCTTTATATGATATTCTAAATATTCTTTCATCTTTTTTATTATATAAATAACTTTTTACTAAATAAAATTTAGTTATCTTATTACTCGTAAAGCCACAATCAAATTTTTTATATACATCCCTTGAAAATTCATTTATTCTTAATGTATCATCAAAATATGTAAGTTCTATAAATAAAGACTCATTAACTTTTAAATTACAATTATACGCCTTAAAAGGAAAATAACTTTCCGGAAACTGTTCTATCCTTAAATCATATGCATCACTTTTTCCCACATTTGTAAGTTTTATTCCCCATTTAGAATTATCCATATATGCTTCATATGCTTTTAATTTTCTTAAAAATTCATTGTTATATTCAAAACATTTTAATAGTTTTTCAATTTCCTCTTTTCTAAAGAAGTTAGAACTATTATTATCAAATTTTTTTCTATATTCTTTAACAATATTTTCTAATAATTTAGTCGTAAGAATTGTATCAGTATATCCATTATATATTAAAAACTCTTTTAATTCATTATCAAGATCTCTTTGCTTTTTATAATAGCCTTTTAACTTTATTGTTTTTTTATTATATATTTTTTCATGTGTATTTATACCGTGTTCAGTATGTACAAGTAATATCCTAGGTATTTCTTTTTTCTTATCAAAATGTTTGGTTATACAAAAGGTAATTACTGCAATTAAAATTGGCAGAAAAAAACTATTGGCTATATAATATATAAAATCAATCATGACAACTCCTATACACTCAATTTATATATAATTTCCAAATTTTTAATATCTATATACTATACAAAGTGCATTAAAATTATACATTTTATTTATTTTTTTGTCAATAATTGTCGAATATTAAATTTACACTTTTACCAAATTATTCCATATGTCTAAAATCCTGTTTTTGGAAGTTCTATTTTTTCTTTTTCTTCTATTTTGTCATTCTTAAATTCTACACTTGTTGTACATCCAACTTTTAGATCTACTACTTTCTCACTATTTTGTTTATCAATTATATATGGATATGGAACTCCAACTTCTTGTATTTTTACTTTTATATTCTTAAATATATCTAAATCTTTTTCAACATCTAAATAAATTTTCCCAGCCTTATCAGTTATATAACTTCCAATAAATTTATTATCCAAATCATATATGTTAAATTTTACATTTGGTATAACAATATTTTCATCTTTTGCATCTTTTTTTACTATACTTAAATTAGTTTTTACTTCATTTATACTTCCACTAATAAACGTATTTTTTAACTTTATAGGCTCTAAAGAAAGTGACAAATCCTGCATTCCACTAATACTTGATTTTCCAAAAAGAACTGCTCCCTCTTTATACCTACTTTCAATATTTATCTTATAATTCAAATTTCCACTATTATCTTTTCTTGGAATTAAAAGTTTTATTTCCTTATTTCCAATTATATTATCTATTTTTTTATTATTTCTATCTACAATTAAATAGTTCTTTATTCCATCAATATTTAAATCAATATTTAAAACATTATCACCATATTTTAATTTGTACATTTTTGAATAATAACTTTCATCTAATTTATCAAGATTATTGTTTTCTGTAATATCTTTATCCTCATTATATAAATTATCTACCTCTTCAATGCTTATACCATTTGTATAAATCTCATTAGAATTTATTCCATTATAATATATGTTTTTTATAGCCTGAACTACTTTTAAGTACTGATCTTCCATTGGAACAATTTGATTCATATCTAGATTATTCAATTTAATCCAAATAGCAAACTGAGTTGCATACCTTGCCTGGCTTTCATTATCAACACCAAGTTCATTTACGGTTTTATATGGATATCCATTTAAAACTATACTATTTACGACATTATCATCTATAAATTTTTCAGCGTCAACATCATATCCCCCATCTATAGTTTCTGCTCCTCCAAGACCCAAATTCATACAGTATGCAGGTAATATTTTGGATTCGTTATTTATGTAATAATATTCGTGTATTCTTTGAGGAAGATTTTTATATTTTATATACCTAAAAGATTCATTATATGAATATACATGGTATCTACCAAAGTCATTTGTATTATTTGCTGATGCTTTATTATATGAAATATTAAAAGCAATCATCATTAAGGTTAGTACAATTATAAACTTTCCCTTATTTTTTACTTGTTTACCACTATTATTTTTATTTTTTATCTTACTTACAATACATATTTTTTGCATTTTTCCTCCTTACTCTACTGCTTGTACAACTAACCTTTTGGAAGGTTCGTTATCTATGCATGTTATTAAAGTTATTCGGTTATCATTTGTTTGATTTAAGTAGCTCCAATCATAGCTATCTATTTCTACTTTTTTGTCAACTTTATATTTTCTTATATTGTCTCCTATTTTATATATAATCTCATCTCCTATTTTAATGTCATTTAACTTACTAAAATAGTTTTTATTATATCCTCTATTATGAGCTGCAAGTCCAACGTTTCCATCTAAATTGCTTGTAGTTGGAAAATGTCCAATATACTCATTTAACACCTCCTGTTCTATTCCCTCTTTAATTGGTGCATCATTTAAAAAAATAGCAGGAATAGTAATAGAAAAATTGGAAATTACTTTATCTTTTTTATCTTCTGTTTTAGATATTATTTCTTCTTTACCTTTTTCATTTATTACATCTACATTTATACCTGGATTTTGAATTTTAGATTTAAATTTGTTATTTACAAATAATAAAGATATAAAAACCATAAAAAGAATTAGCACTATTAGAAATAAAAAAATTTTACCACTTTTAAATTTATACTTTGATCTCAAAAAAACCTCCTTTGAAAAAAACATTTGAAAGAAATTAATAAAAAAACACAGTTACATTATATGTTTGTATTTGCTTATTGTCAAGAAGTTTTCATCGCATTTTCTGACAAGAAAAATATATTACGCAAATATTTCAAAAGCCATATCTAAAGAATAAGTAATCTTTAGATATGCCAAAGATTACTTATTTATATTTATATACTTTGTATTATTCATAATCCTAATAACAGCCACAAATACTATAGCCTTTAAAGTTGATTTATATATTAACATCTATTCTATTTCTAAATTATTACTATTAATTGAAGTCTTGCATATTATTTAGCTCTATCAATTACTCAGCCAGCAATTAGCTATATCATAAATCTGAACACCTTAATATTGATAACTATCGTGCTTAGTTCTAGCAATTACAATTTTAAGATAAGCATCTTTGATTTGTAGTAAAGGTCCAACCTCTCTTTGAATAGTAGAATCTTCATCTATATTATCAGATACCTGAATATATATTTTTTCATTTTGTTTTATGGCTACAAAGTCAACTTCTTTATTGTATAATGTACCAACATATATTTCATATCCTCTTCTTAATAGTTCTATTGCTACAATATTTTCATAAACTCGACCATAATTTATATTTTAGTACCCAAGTTTGCATATTTAAAAGCTCGATCAACAAAGTAATATTTATATATCGATGATAGATAATTTTTTCCTTGAATATCATATCTTCTAACTTTGTAAAATAAAAAAGCATCACACAAATAATTCATATAATTGGCAATTGTTTTATCATTAGTATTTAAATTGTTTTCATTTAACTTTGCTGCAACATTACGCTTCTTATTTATGCGATGTAAATATGTCGATTTTTTCATCATTACCTAAACTAGATGATGCACTAGTACAAAATGGAATAACTGTTTTACCTGTGAAATCATTATCTTTTACAAAGTTATTTACTGGCCAAGCTGCTACTCCCCACCATATAATGATTTTGGGAAACCTTTTAAAATTTTTTTAGTTTTTTCTATCAACTTCATTACATATTTTAGTTCAAAATTATACATTTAATCTGTGTTTTTTATACAATTTATTTAAAACTATTCTATAAACAATGCTTCTACAGTAGAAATCAATAAAGTTTACTATTCCAAATATAAATAATGAAATAGAAGTATTTATAAATAATAGACATATTAAAAATCTTATTATTACTCCAATAATAGAACCTATAAGTAATATAACTGATTTTCCTTGAGTAATACATAATGTTTTATAGGTTTCATATGGATATAGTCCAAATACACCAAATGAGTAAAATATAATATATGGAAAACATTTATATAATGGTAAACTACCATGTGAAATTATCAAATAAATAATTGCAAACATAAAATTTAAAACGATAGTTAGTGGAAAACATTTATTTCTCATATTCATACATTTTTCATATTGTTCTTCATAAGTTTTACCATCTGGAACTTTAATCATTAAAGTTGCTTGATATGCATTTGTAATTATCTCCAAAGTTAAACATACAGAATAACAAATAGTATGTATGCTATAATTTTCAGTTCCCATATGACTTGCAACTACACCATATAATAATAAGAATATTCTTGATAATAGTCTTTCAGAAGAATATGCAAAACCATATTTAATTACATTTTTAAAAGACTCTTTATTTGGAAATTCAAACTTTAACTTCAAGTTATATAACATATATATAATTGATATAAACCAAGAAATTATAGTTGCAACAAATAATAATGTTAAATTTTTAGTAAATAAATATGCTAATGCATCTAGTCCCACCAATGAAACATAGTAAACAATTAAACTTTTCCTGTATAACTTCAAATTTCCTTTAAGTCTAATTATTTCAAAAATACCATTGGCAAATCTTCCTAATACTACATATAGAATATAAAAATTTAATAATATAGATAACATATCTTTTTGTATATAGCTTAAATCAAATATATCCAATATAACATTTTTAAAAATTAAGACCATAATTCCCATTAATATTCCAAATATAATATTAAACCATAAATATTGCCATTCATTTTTTCTTGTTGTCCTATAAGTATATATTCCTATTTCACCAAAAGATTTAAAAATTGAATCTATTAGGAAAAAGCTACCAGTTACTACTATAGCATCAATACTAATCAAGTTATTAAATGCTGAATCAATGCTATCTGCCATACTCATAAATATAAAACTTATGAGTATTGATATAAATTCTTTCATTTTTTTCATTCCTTTTGTTTATAATTAAATAAAATTATACTATAAACACAAAAAAAATACTATAATAGAACTTAATTTTATTTTAAAATTTCGACAAAATTAGTTATAATTATTTATTTTATACTATCAGTAAATGTCTTTATATCAGCATCAGTCGCACTTGATGAAAATCTATTTCCTGATTGCCAATTTCCTGAAGCTGCCTCTTTTTACAATAATTTTCCACTCTCACCTAGACTAGATGATGCTGATGTACAAAATGGTATTACTGTTTTTCCATCAAAGTTATTTTCTTTTACTAATGTATTTACAGGCCATGCTGCAATACCCCACCAAGTAGGTGTACCTATTATAATTTTAACATACTTACTTAAATCGGCATCTACTTTTTGTATTTCAGGAATTATATTATTTGCCCCACTATTTTGTTCATCATCTACTACCTCTTGATAATTAGTTGAATAGGGCTTAATAGGTTTTAATTCAACCATATCGCAGTTTATTTTTTCCTTTATATACAATTACCCATTCTAACGATAATACCTTTTTTTATAGCTAATTAACTATATTAATTTATTCTTGCCATTTAACATATTTTTTTAATTTATTTTGAACTTTTGTCTCAATTCTTGATACATAAGACCTGGATATTCCAAGTTCATCTGCTATTTGTTGTTGAGTTTTTTGAATATGCCCATTTAATCCATATCTTGAACACATAATATATTTCTCTCTTTTTGTTAATTTACTGTTTATAAATTTTATTACTTGCTCACTCATAATTTTATTATATATTGTATCAATAGCATCTTTACTCTCGGAGTCAAGTGTATCTACAAGTTCCATATCATTTCCATCTTTATCTGTACCTATAATGGTATTCATAGAAACTTCAGACTTTATCTTTTTAGTTGCTCTAATATGCATCAATATTTCATTTTCCACACATTTAGATGCATATGTACTAATTTTAAATCCTTTCTCTGAACTAAAACTATCAATTGCTTTTATAAGTCCAACAATACCAATTGAAATTAAATCTTCTAGTTCCTGCTCTGAGTTAGAATATCTTTTTGCAATATGGGCAACCAATCGTAAGTTATGCTCTATTAACTTATCTCTTGCATTTTTATCTCCTGCAAAATACTTTCTTAAATAAAATTCTTCCTCTGTTTTACTAAGAGGTTCTGGAAACAAATTATTGCTAGATATATATCCAAAAAGGAAGAATACGTGTGATAGTAAATTACTTAAAAAACTAAAAAGCATAAAAATACCTCCTACATTCTTAGTCTATATTTATGCTCCAGTTTTAGTTATTTGCCTGTCTTCCTTTAATTTTCCCATAAATCTTTCGTTAGTTCTTCAATATGTTTTTTTCTATTTATGGTTTCCTTTTCATCAATAATATACTTTCCTTTAATATTTAAAAGGATATCCCCCTCTTTAACACATCCTTCTATTTCATTTTTTTTTATATTAATCATTTTTTTATTTTCATCTTCACATACTACATATTCATCTTCAAATCTATCTACAATTAACATATTTTACCTCTACTTCATATAATTATAACTTGCAGGTTCCTTATCAAAAGAAAGGTTATCTCCGTCACTCTCAACAGTAATTGTTCCCTGTTCATCAGTTCTATATACTTTAATGTTATATTTTTTTAATCTATCCATTACAGTTTTTTTAGGATGATTATATGAGTTATTTTTACCAACACATATCACAGCATAATTTGGATTTACTTTTTTTATAAAAGAATCTGAAGTTGATGTTGAAGAGCCATGATGACCTATTTTTATTAAATCACTTTTTACATCATATCCTTTTTGTAAGATTTCATCTTCAGAAATTTTTTCAGCGTCACCCATAAAAAGAAATGCTTTATTCTTATACTTTAATTTTATTACAATTGAATAATTATTTGCACTATCATAACTTTGTGAATTTGGAGCCAAAACTTCAAAACTAGAATTAGCAAATTCAAATGTTTCTCCACTTTTTGGCGCATACAGCTTTTTGTCTTTTGATTTTACAGCATTTGCAAAATCTTCAAAAGTTTTTGTTGTTGCAGTTACCTTAGGAAATAGTATCTTTTCTTCATCAAAATTTTTAATAACATCATCCATTCCACCAATATGATCTTCGTGAGCATGTGTTCCTATGACATAGTCAAGTTTTGTTACTCCCTTTTGTTTTAAATAATTTACAACTAAATCTCCATCATCATTATTTCCAGCATCAATTAACATGAATTTTCCATTTTGTTCTATTAAAATTGAATCAGCCTGCCCTACATCAATAAAATAAATTTTTAAATTTCCTGAGTCATTTGTAACATTAGTATTTACAAGAGCATTACTAGATTCTGTTATATTTGTTGAATTACCATCTAAGTTTTCATTATTTTTTATTATTTCATTTCCACCCAAAAGTACTACAACAAGACATACTATTATGCCTGCTATATATTTAATCTTCCTCTTCATTATTTCCACCCAACATACTTTTTATTTTAAATATTAAACTTCTAAGTTTATCAGAAAATCCATTATTTTTCTTTTTTATTATCATCTGGTTTTGTACTCTGCGATTTCCAAATAATACTGGAACTGGTTCAACTTCATAATTTGTATCTACTTTATTATTATAATTATAATCAAAGCTAATAGACTTATTTTCTATATACTCATCATTATCTTCTTCAATTTCTTCTATTGTTTCATATGATCTTGTTCTATTTCTTCTTGAGACATTTTGTTCTGGAAATTTAATTACATTTTTATTTAATTCTTTTGCCTCTTTAATCAATTTATCTATTCTTTCAATTGCATCATCTGCTGACATTGCATTTTGAACTTCTTTTTCATTTTCTTCTTTATTATCATCGTTATTTTTTTTCTCTATTGTATTTTCTTCTTCAGTACTTTCATTTTGAGCGTCATCAGGTTTACTATCTTCAATTTCTACGTTCATATTTTCAATAACCCTGTCAATATTTTCTAAATCTTCTTCTGTTATATTAACGTTATCTACTGATACTGTTTCATCATCTGTTTTTACATTTTCTACTTTCTCATTATCTAACATCTCAATTTCAGTTAAAGTAAATCCTTGACTATTATCCTCATTATCTTTTTCTACATTGCCTTCCGAATTTTCAGTTACATCTAATTTTTCTTCTACATTATTTTCTTCACTTAGTATATTACTGCTCTCTTTATATATACAATCATATTTTGTATTTTCTATATCTTCTATAACCTTTGAAACACTTTTTAATTTTTCTCTTAACTCATCAATTTTGCTAAAATTTTCTTCTCTTTTTTCTTTAGTCATTTCATCAGTTGTAAAGCTTTTACTTACTTCAAGAAGCATACTTAATATTTCACGTTCATATATTTTAGCTTCTTCTTTTAATCCATTCAAATCATTTTTCATTTCCATAACACTCTAACCTCACTATTTTTTTGATTATACCATATACAGAAAAATTTTTCCATACATTAATTCTAAAAATTAATGTATTTAGATTTTTATTGACAATGTTAGAAAAAGAATATATACTTTTGATGGTGAATGAAATGAAAGAAATTAACATAGAAAATCTTAAAGATTTAAAGAATATCGAGGAGTATTTAAATTCAAATTATATAATAAATAGTATGAATGTAAAGGAACAAAATTTATTTAATTATAATGCAGATGAATTAGAATTTTCATATTCATATTTTTATAATTCAAATATATTAAATTGTAATCTTGAAAAATTATATATTAATAATTGTATATTTAAAAATTGTAACTTATCAAACTCCATTTTGCAGAAATCCACATTAAAAAATGTAATTTTTGAAAATTGCAACTTAGTTGGTGTAAATCTTTCTAATAGTTCATTAAATAACGTTAACATTGATAATTCTAAAGCAAATAGTATAATTTTTGATGATAGTAGAATAAATAATTTTAATGTTAATTCATCGTTATTTAATATTTCTTCTTTTACCAATTGCAAATTTAAAAATATTAATTTTAACAAAGTGGAATTTACTGGTACAAATTTTACAAACTCTTCTCTAAACGGAATTGATTTTTCTTCTTGTAATATAGACTCAATAACAGTTATGCCAAATGACTTATATGGAGTAACATTCAATAATTTTCAAGCTTTAGAGTATGTTAAATTACTTGGCATAAACATATCTGATTAATTATTAAGAAATAAAGCCCAGATCATTTTAATCTGAGCTTTATCTAATTATTATATAGAACCTGAAATAATTTCTTGAAAGGAAGAGAAAATATCAATGTCCATACCATGTACAATGTTAAAAAGAAGTAACGCCACGCACCAAGTAGCACATCCAATAATAGTACTTGCCATTATAACATGTGACTTTCTAGGCAAATGAGCTTTATTTATAAAATATAGTATTATTCCAATTATAGGTACTACAAAAGATATAAAAACTAGTCCTATTCCGCTTTTATCATGTTTTACATAAATTTCTTCAGCTATTTCTTTATCAACATCTAGTCCATTCGAATAAACAAGCATTTCTTTACATCTTTCACAATAACTTCCTTTTCCACGAATATATTCACCACAATTTTTACAAAACATATTAACAGCCCCTTATAAATAATTACTTTACTTGTTATTTCTTCCTTCTAATTACAATACCAGATTTTAAATTTTCAAACGGAATTTTAATCTTTACTTTTTGTCCTTTCTTTCCTGGATTTATTGTAGGAATTTCCTGATTTGTATCAACATCATATAATTCCTCTATCTCAAAACTTCCGACATCTAATTTATCTGTATAAAGTACCTCTAATTTATCTCCTATACTTAATTTATTTTTTATCTCCACAATATATATGTTATTTTTTTTATCTATTAAATCAATTACTTTTGCTCCATACTCATAGTTCATATTTTCACTTTTACCATCAAGATCGTGTATATCCTGATTTTTATCATCTGAAAAATAAAATTCTGAAAGTCCTCTTGTTTTTACTTTTTCTAACTCATCTAAATACTTTAAATAACTAAATTCTTTTTCTTCTCCAAGCTCCTTCAATTTGTAATACTCATCAATAGCTTGTCTATATACTCTTACAACTGTAGCAAGATAATATTCTGTTTTTAATCTTCCTTCGATTTTTAAACTTTCTACTCCCATATCTATAATAGTTGGAATTTCTTTAATTAAGCACATATCTTTTGATGAAAATAAATAAGTTCCTTTTTCATCATAATCTATATTTATTTTACTATCTGGATTATTTACTTCACTTGCAGTTATATTATACTGCCATCTACATGGTTGTGCACAATCTCCTTGATTTGCACAACGATTTGCTAAATATTTGCTTAAATAACATCTACCAGAATATGCATAACATATTGCCCCATGTATAAACATTTCAACATCTAAATCATCTGGTTTATTCTCCATTATGTATTTTATTTTATCTTTGCTAAGTTCCCTTGAAATTACAACTCTTTTAGCTCCAAAATTTTTCCAAAATTCAGCTGCATGTAAACTTACAGTATTTGCTTGTGTACTTACATGTATCTCCATATTAGGCGCTATTTTTTTTATAGTATTTATAACTCCAACATCACTTGCAATTATAGCATCTGCCCCTAATTTATCTAGTCTTTTTACTTCACTTTCAATTTCAGCATAATCTTCATCCATAGCATAAATATTTAAAGCAACATATACTTTTTTACCTATACTATGTGCATATATTATTGTGTCAGCTAAAGTGTCGCTATTTATTTCTGCCCTGGTTCTAAGTGAAAGTTTAGATGTTCCAGCATATACAGCATCAGCTCCATACATAAATGCGATTTTAGCTTTCTCTAAACTTCCAGCAGGCGCTAATAATTCAACCTTTTTCATAATTTTTTCTCCTCATTTAAATTTAATACATTAACTAATTCATTTTCTATATTTTTGCTGTTATATTTTGTTATTACCTTAGAATTATCACAAAAATATTCAATATACTTTATACTATCACTAACAGGTGTAACTAAATTATCTTTGTCATGAAATATCGTTACATTATTTAATTTTTTCTTACTTTTAAATAAATCTTTTCTTATAGTATCATTAAAAAAATCTATAATATTTTCAGTATTTTTCCTATTTTGTTTTTTTAAATCTATTTTATATAAATCATTCAAATCGTATTTTCCAATTTTTATTCTAAAAAGTTCTTTTAAATTTATAGCTGGTGTATCAAGAATTATTTTGTTAAAGTCTATTTCGTATTCTTGTATAGCCGCAAGTGTAACATATGCACCTAATCCTGTTGATATTATACTTATTTTACTATTTTGATATTTGTCTTCAAAAAAGGTATATATAATATTTAATTTATCCATAAATTTTTCTAGATTTAAATATCCTTTTACCTTATGTGAATGCACAGCCATTTTTTCAAATTCAAAATACACAACTATGTAGTTATTTTCAACCAATTTTGATATAATATTTTTTATAGTGTTACTATATGTTTTAGTTTTAAAACCAACGCAAAATATTATAATATCAGTTAAATTATCTTTGTTATTAGGCATGTATACTGTATATTCAATACTATTTATACAAATTTTACTCTCTTCCATTATCTAAATTTCTCCATTAGAAAATATATAAAGTCTGTCATCAAAAGGCCTAAATAACTGCAAAAAGAAATAAAAATCTCAATTATTATATCAGGTCCTGTAAACATTAAAATTACAGTAGCAATTACAATAAATGGCCCAAAAGCAATGTATTCCTCTTTTTCTTTTCTTTTTACAATCATTACAATTATACCAATTACAGCTCCTATCATAAATGAAACTAATGTAATAACCAATATATTTTTAATACCAAAAAGAAGTCCAAGTGCAGCCATGAGTTTTACATCGCCAAGTCCCATACCTTCTTTTTTTAATATAATAAGGGCTATCAAGTTAAGAGAGTAAAATATTGCTCCACCAATTACTGCACCAAGTAAATAGTTCCACCAATTTGATATATTAAAAAATATGTTTACAATACCACAAATAGCAATTAATATACTTACTTCATCTGGTATTAACTGATACTTAAAGTCTATACAAAATGCAATTGAAAGTGAAAAAATAGTTACAAAATATATAACTGTGGTTATATTAAATCCTATAAAATAGATAAGTAAATTAAAAAATAATATATAAGTTAAAGAAAAAAGATAATCTATTTTAAAATTTTTTACCAAAGTACTAAAAAATTCTTTATATGTAATTTCTTCAGCTACAACAGGAGGAAGCTTTTTATTTAAGTGTCCTGCAACTTGTCCAAAAAATAATGCAAGCATTGTTGCTATAACATAATAAAACATTATTTATTATCACCTTCTGCCTTATACTTTTTTAATACAATTCTTTCCAACGGACGTTTTACTCTGCTAAGTACAGATTCACTTTTATTTATTGGAGTTACAAGTATTGTCTTTACTCCAAATCTATTTCCTCCCCAAATATCAGTAAAAATTTGATCCCCTATCATTAATATATTTTCTCTTTTTACATCATTTCTTTCAATTACCTTCTTAAATCCTCTAAGTAGTGGCTTTGTTGCATTAAACTCATAAGACATATTTAATTTTGTAGCAATTTCTCTTACTTTATCTCCAAAAGGTGAATTACTTAAAATACATAACTGTATTTTATTATCTTTCATATTTTTTATCCATGCTTTTAATTCTTTATTAAACTTTCTATTATTATCAATAAGGGTATTATCCATATCAAGTATTATTAACTTAATATTTTCTTTTTGTATAAGTTCATAAGGAATATCTTCCACTTTTTCATAAATATATGCAGGATAAAACCTTTTAAAAAATCCTGTTTTCTTCTCAATTTTATATTCCATAATTTACATCATTTCTCCAATTAATTATACATATATCTTACTATATTTTGGCATTTTTTTCAAGAAATTTTATATATTTATTAATTTAATATTGTATTTTACAAAAAATCTTTAAAATGTATTTAAAATATGGTATAATTTAAAAAGTAACTAGAAAGGATTTGATTTAATGGAAAACATAGAAAACAAGTCAATTTATGAAGTATTAAAAGAAAGAGATTTAATAAAGCAAATTGCCTTTGAAGATGAATTTATAGAACTTTCAAAGAACAAAAAAACTTTTGTATATTTAGGAATAGATCCTACTGCTGATAGTATACATATAGGTCACTTTATTCCACTTATGATGATGTCATACTTTCAAAAATGTGGACACACACCTGTGATTCTTGTAGGAGGTGGAACTGCTCTTATAGGGGACCCTAGTGGAAAGACAGATATGAGAAAAATGCTTACAAAAGAAGATATACAAAACAATGTTAACAGTATAAAAAAACAAATAGAAAAATTTGTCTCTTTTGAAGGGGATAATGCAGCAATAATTGTTAATAATGCAGATTGGATTTTAGATTTAAATTATATGGATTTTATCCGTACATATGGTGTTCACTTTAATATAAACAGAATGCTTGCAGCTGAATGTTTTAAACAAAGAATGGAAAAAGGACTTACTTTTTTTGAATTAAATTATATGCTTATGCAAAGTTACGACTTTTTACATCTATTTGAAACTAAAAACTGTCAAGTTGAAATAGGTGGAGATGATCAATGGTCTAATATGCTTGCAGGTGTTGATTTGATTCGTAAAATACACAAGAAAGGAAGTTTTTGCCTTACTTGCCCACTTCTTTTAAATGCTGATGGAGTAAAAATGGGAAAAACAGTAAATGGCGCTTTATGGCTTGATAGTAAAAAAACAAGCCCATATGAATTTTATCAATATTGGAGAAACATTCGTGATAGCGAAGTATATGATGTTTTAAGAATGCTTACATATATTCCTATGGATGAAGTAAAAAGGCTTTCTTCACTTGAAGGAGAGAAAATAAATGAAGCAAAAAAAATAGCAGCATTTGAAATTACAAAACTAATTCATGGCGAAGAAGAAGCATTAAAGGCAAAAGAAAGTGCTGAAGCTCTATTTGAAAAAGATAAAAACTCAGCAAATATGCCAACTTTTGATGCTAGTTCTCTATTTGCAAATAATGATAACATAACACTTATTGATATATTAGTAGAATCAAAAACAGTTTCCTCTAAATCACAAGCTAGAACTCTTATAGAGCAAGGTGGTATTTCAATAAATGATGAAAAAATAACAGATACTAAATATATTTTAAAAAAATCAGAATTTGAGGATAATTTCTTTATTCTAAAAAAAGGTAAAAAAACTTTTATAAAAATTACATTCTAAATTTAAAGAAGTAGCAACTTTGCTACTTCTTTACTATTGTTATTCCTGTATAATAATGCTTTAATATTTGAGAATAGTTATATCCTGCTTTTGCCATTTCATTAGCACCATATTGGCTCATTCCTACCCCATGACCCCAACCTTTAGTTGTAAAAACTATATTACTACCATTTTCTGATACAGTAAAGTCAGATGATCTAAGGCCAAGTAACATTCTTACATTAACTCCTGTAAACTCTTTTCCTCCAATTATAATGCTATTTACTCTTCCACCTGTTGTTTGACTTTTTATTTGTATATCATTTACTGAATTAATATTTACACCTAGTTTCTGGTTTAATTCTGATATTGGTATAGTTTTTGTTGCATTAAAAAATTTCGTTCCTATATCCCATTTACTATCAACACTTTTTAAATATGGGGCACTATAGTTCCATACATATATTGGATCTTCAGTTCTTCCGTTACTAGTAGAAAAATATAGCGCATCTATATATTTTCCATTATACATCATAACCTCTCCCTTAGTAGCCATGACAGCTTTTTTTACCTTTTCATAATATGTATTAAAAGATTCTCCCCACATGCTTTTTAATTCTGAATTTGTTTTATATACCTGATCAGAAGTTGAAGCAACCAAAGTAGCTCCAACCGAATCCTTTTTCAAAGCATATGTTCTTGCAGCTATTGACTGAGCTTTTAAAGCCTCTTCATTAAATAAAGCTGGCATCTCAGAGCCAACTACACCTATAACGTATTCTTCTAAAGTGATATTTATAATTTTCCCATTATTCAATTTTACCTTTACCGTTTTTTCTTGTCTTACTTCTTCTATTGGCATATTACTATTTAAAGTATTGTTTACCTTACTAATAGTATTGGTATTTTCAAGATAATTAGATTTACTATCTAAACTTTCAACTTTTACAGCAGATACATTGGAATCAGATACATTTACTAAAAGATTATCTACTTTTTTATTACCTTCTTCAATTTTATCAGCATCCGTGTCTAAAATTTTTTCTTCACTTATAATACTATCCTCAACTATATTTTCACCTTCATCTGCAACTTTTGCCACCAAGTTAGTTTCTTTTGTATTAGTATTACTTACATTTGGTCCAATTATTTGTGATATTGCAAAAGTACCTATAATAACCCCATTTAAAACTAATATTGCTGTTGCATCTTTAACACTTTCAAGATGACTTTTTACATATTTTTTTATTTCAGAAGTAACTTCTTTTACCTTTTCCTTATATCTATCAAAATCTAAACCAAATTCATATTCAAATGGATAGTCAGCATAAACAACAAACTCTTTTTTATTATTTATAATTTCAAATTTGTGACACACCTTAATATAATTCATATAATCACCTATATTTATAGTGTGTATATATATTATAATTATTCAGTTTTTTCTATTAAAGATTTAAAACTATAATGCAAATTTTAACTAAAAATATATTAATTAATTTAAAAAGAAAAAAAGCTCTAAAATATTGATTTTTCAATATTCTAAAGCTAAAATTGGTGACCCCTACGGGAATCGAACCCATGATTCCACCTTGAGAGGGTGGCGTCTTAACCGCTTGACCAAGGGGCCAACAATGTGTTTATTATACCACATATTTTTTGAATAGTAAATAGTTTGATAAAAAAATAGGAAAAGATTTATTTCTTTTCCTAAATTTATTACTTAACTTCATTTACACAACTACCTTTTTCAAATATTTCCTTTATATTTTCACAAGTATCTCCTGCAATTTTATTTAACGCTTCTTTAGTAAAGAATGCTTGATGTGATGTAACAACAACGTTAGGCATTGTTAAAAGTGTCGATAAGTTTTTATCTCTTAAAGTTGAATTTGATAGATCATTCATGAAGAAATCTCCCTCATTTTCATAAACATCTAAAGCAGCTCCACCAATTTTACCATTTGCAAGTTCTTCAATTAAATCATTTGCATCTACAAGTTTTCCTCTACTTGTATTTATTATTACAACTCCATCTTTCATCTTTTCAATAGATTTTTTATTAATCATCTTAACATTATCATCAGTTAATGGACAATGAATAGATATAATATCTGAATTTTTATACAATTCATCAAGTGAAACATATTCAAACTCTTTTTCCTTTGCAAATTCTTCATCTTTATACACATCATATGCTATAACATTTGCTCCAAATCCCTTCATAATATTGATAAAACATTTACCAATCCTTCCTGTACCAATAACCCCGACTGTTTTTCCATGAATATCAAATCCAAGAAGTCCATTTAGTGTAAAATTATATTCTTTTGATCTTTGATATGCTTTGTATGTTTTTCTATTAAGTGTTAGTAATAACGCTGATGCATGCTCTGCTACAGCATATGGTGAGTATGCAGGGACCCTTACAGCCTTTATATTTTCATCTAAACATTTTAAGTCAACATTGTTGAATCCAGCGCAACGAAGTGCAATAAGTTTTACACCACATTCTTTAAGAATATTTATTGTTTTTTCATCTACAATGTCATTTACAAAAACACATACCACATCATATCCTTTTGACATATATGCTGTTTTCTCACAAAGTTTTTCTTCAATATATTTTATTTCATATCCATAGTTTTTATTATGTTCGTCAAAAACTTTTTTATCATAATCTTTTGTATCAAAAAATGCAATTTTTATCATATAATCTCCTCCTCATTATCCTTTTTATTATATCACTATTTTTAGTATAACTCAATAATTTTAAAAAAATTACCAAATAAACTATTTTAAATATATTTTTTATATGTTATAATAAAATATATTCAATTAAGGAGGAATACATGGAAAATGATATAATAGAAAAAAAAGCCAGAAAAAATATTGCTTTATACAGAAAATATAAAACATTTTCATATGACTTTTTATTTTATTATGCTGTATTCGTTTTATATCTAACAATTACAAAAGGGTTCTCAATGTCGCAAGTAATGTTTATAAACTCAGCATACTCTGTTTTTTGCATTATTTTTTACTTTTTTGGAAATTCAATTGTAAATAAATTAAACTTAAAATACAGTACAATACTTGGAAATGTATTTGTACTTATAAATGGTATACTATTTTTATTTGGAAATTCGTATTCAACTTTTTTAATTGCTAATTTCTTTGGAGCATTCGGATTTACTTTAAAAAATATAAGTGAAAGTAGTATTTTATATTCATCACTTAAGAAATTAAAAAAAGCTCCTGAATTCTCAAAAATAGAGGGAAAATCAAACTCAAAATATTACTACTATGATGCTTTTGCATCTTTGGTGTCTGGATTCTTATTTGTAATTAATAACTACATCCCAATCATACTTTGCTGTATAAACTTGATTATAAGTCTAGTTATTTCAATAAATTTTGCAAATGTTGACAAAAAAGATAGTAATGAAAAATACACATTAAAAGATATGCTAAAAGAAACAAAAAATATTTTAAATAGTAATAGACTAAAAGCATTATACTTATTTTCTTTTATTTTTACAGGAATAGTTACTGTAAGTACTACATTATATAAAGCTATTTTAATTGATGTGGGAATAAAAAATGAATATACAACAGTAATCGTATGTATTGTATCTATTTTTATTGGAATAGGTTCAAAGCATTTATTTAATATTGAAAATATAACTAGAAATAAAACATTAAAGTTCTTATCACTTGCTTTTGTAATTGCTCTATTTTTTGTTGGAATAGTTGGGACAAGTTCTTCACTTAATATTACAAATATGTCAATATTACTTATTTCTCTTTCTTTAATGGGACTTGTACAAGGAGCATATAGGGTAGCACTAAAAAAATATATCCTCAGTTTCACTACACATAAAATACGAAATAGAATAACTGCTACATATTATATATTTGAAAATTTAGGCTCAGCTTTACTTTCTGCCTGCTTAGCGCTTCTTCTTAATTATACAACAAATTCTGTAGCATGCTTAATATTCTCAATTATTAGTTTTGTTATATTAATATTTGTTATATACTACATGAAAGGAAGGACTGGCCTTAGACCTGAACAGTACGCACCTAAAGACATAAATAATGTAAAATTATAAATAAAAGCCTCTGAATAGTTTAATATTCAGAGGTTTAATTTAATGCAATATAAATGATAGAATCAATATCATGAATATATCCAACAATACAAATCCTATACATGATAATACAGAAGTACACCTTTCTTTGCTGCTATCACCTTTAATTCATCTAAACTAGCAGCTGGATTTTCATTTTATATTTTATCTACTTTTCTTTTTTCTATATCTTTTAGAGTTACTTTTAATGCTTCTAAATTTCCATGTATATCTGAGATAATTGCTATTTTCATTATTTTATGACTTCCTTTCTATTTTATTTTTTGTTTATTATTTTTTCTAAATTATAGTCTATTCCCAAAATATTCTCTTGCTCATCCACTTTTATATGCAAATTAAAATTGCGATTGTCATCTATTAATCCTTTTATAAGAAATTTATCTAATAATATTATATTCGACAATATTTTTTCTTTTTTCAACAATTCATCTATATCTATCCACTCTGATGTATTTTCCTCAAACTCCTGTGGCTCTCCTTCATATTCCCTAGAGATAAATGTGTCCAATACAAACATCCTATCCGGATATTCTATTGTCATAATTCCTTTATATTTTAAATTTTGTATTTCTATTCCTGTTTCTTCTTTCATTTCTCTTATTGCTGTTTGTTTTGGGCATTCTCCTTCCTCAATTTTGCCTCCAGGTATATCGTAATATCCTTCTTTTTTATTACCTTTTTTATATTTTGTTACCACTACTTCATTGTCTTTTATTAAATAGCATCGTACTGCCTTTCTTATTGGCTTGTCCATAATATTTCTCTCCAATCCTATATATATTCTGAATCCCTTATATTTTTAATTATATCAATTCTTCTTTTACATCTAACCAATTATTTACTCTTACTATCCCTTTAGCTTTAAGTTCGTTATCAGTTAATTTTTTATTTCTAAATTCTGTAAATAATAACTTTTTGAACTTTGTGTATATGCACTAATTTTTAAAAGGAAAATTACAGCTACCATAATTAATAGTTGCATTAAAATATATTCAGCGCCAAAATCTACAATACCACTTATTAAGAGAAGAAACGGAGCAATAGCAAGTAGTATAAAAAAAGCAAAAGCTACATATGCATTAGCAGGCATTTTTTTTACTTTCATTCTTCCATTTCTTAAATGCATTTCTCCATTACTAAACTCTACACTAGCTATATTATCACTATTCATACTCAAACCTCCTTTAAAATAAATATATCATATAAAAAAATTAATGAAATCTTAAATTTATTATATATTAACTTACAAATTTCTACTTTTTTATACCATTTTTCCAACACATATAGTATATACATTAAATAGAAAAAAATCAACCATTTTACTGATTGATTTTCATATCTATCTGTTTTATTAGTTCGAACAGATACGTCATTGGTGGGAATGACCGGAATCGAACCGGTACGAGGTTTAACCCTCGCAGGATTTTAAGTCCTGTGCGTCTGCCAGTTCCGCCACACTCCCAAATTTTGCAGACATCATCTATTTGATGACGTAATTAATTATAACATCTTTTTTTTTAGTTGTCAATTGTTTAATAAAATTTTAGCAAAAAAAGTACGTGAATTTACACGTACTCTAATTATCTTCTTTTTTTCTTCTTATCTTTTGAAAATTTTGATACAACTGAATCTAATTCATACCATAGAGATGATGCAATAAATATTGATGAATAAGTTCCAACTAAAACACCTATTGTAAGTGGTAGTGAAAATTCTTTAAGAACTGTTTGGTTATTTACAAGAGCAAATACAAATACAACTAAAATAGCAACAATAGTTGTAAGTGATGTATACATAGTTCTTTTCATTGTTTGATTTAAACTTGTATTAATTGTATCTTTCATATCACTAGATTTTGTAACTTTTCTTCTATTCTCTCTAATTCTGTCATATATTATAATTGTATCATTTATAGAATAACCAATAATTGTAAGTATAACTGCAACAAACGTTGAATTTATTGGTAACTTAAATATTCCATATATTGCTATAATAAACAACGCATCATGAATAAGAGCTATAATTGCTGTAATTGCAGCTGTAAATCCAAGTGTCTTAAATCTTATTCCAATATATAAAAGAATAAGTACTACAGCCACACCTAAAGCTAGTAAAGCTGAATTTAAAAGTTCATTACCATAAGATGGTTGAACATTTCTAACAGAAGGTTCACCCATATTAGTATATTTATTTTTTAATCCTTCAACAACTTTATCTGATTCATCTTCTGACATAACATCAGTTGTTATTGTAACTGAAGATGTACCACCTGTCATTTTTTGAACTAAAGCCGTTTTTCCGACAGTTTCTTTAACTATATTTTCAATATCATTATTATTGAAATCTTCTTTTAAGTCCACTTCTATTTTTGTTCCACCTTTAAAATCGATGTCAAATTTAAATCCTGTAACAAGTCCAAATGTAATTCCACCAATAATTACTAAAAGTGAGAAAGCAAAAAATACATATCTATATTTTAAAAAATCTATTTTCATATTATTTTGCCTCCTTTTCTTTTTTTATACCAAATAAAAACTTCGATTTGCTTGCGATAGGTAGTAAATCTTTAAGTAAAAATTTTGTAAACACAACTGCAGTAAATAAACTAGCAAGAGTACCTATTACAAGAACAATTCCAAATCCTTTTATTGTTCCAACTCCAAATATGTATAGTAATAATGCAACTAAAAATGTAGTAACATTTCCATCTATAATTGCTGCCATAGCACTTTTGAAACTTCTTTCAAAAGCTTTCTTTGGTCCAACGTTATTTCTTAATTCTTCTTTTAATCTTTCAAAAATGATAACATTTGCATCAACTGCCATACCAATAGATAGTATAAGTCCTGCAATTCCTGGAAGTGTCATACTTATTCCTGTATTTGCAAGTACAAGTATTATTATACTTATATATGCTACCAAAGAAATACTTGAAACTAAACCTGGAAGTCTGTATATAGTAATCATTATTAAGCAAATAAGTATTAGAGCAACTATTCCAGCTTGAACACTTACATTTAAAGCTTGTTGACCTATATATGGTCCAATGTATTCCTTACTTACAACATCAAGAGAAAATGGAAGAGCTCCTGAAGAAATAAGCATTGCATATTCTTCTGCTTGAGATTTCTTTTCTGCGTATGTTCCTTGTCCCATTGTAATTATTGCAGTATTAGATTCAATTTTACTGTTTACAATTGGAGCAGCTACTTCAGTTTCATCCAAATATATAGACATAGCTTGGCCAACTAATTTTTCTGTTGCTTCAGTAAATTTTTTAGATCCGCTATCACTAAATTCAAGTACAACATGTGGTGAAGGAAGTCCAGTACTATCTGTAGCATCTTCACTATATTTTGCATCTTTTATATCATCACCTTCTAGTAATATGTTCCCATCTGGATCTTTAAACATTATTTTAGCTGTTTTATCAAGTCCTTCTACAGCCTCTAATGGATCTTTTGATTGATCATTAATATCAGCTGGGATATCTACACTTATTTGTGAAGATGAGTTGTCAGTTCTTACAATATAATCAAAGATGTTTTTTGCCTCTAATCTTTTTGTAATAACTGCTTTAGCTTTAGATAGATCATCATCAGATATTACAACTCCATCATCAGATTTAGCTTGATATACGATAGAAACTCCCCCGCTTATATCAAGTCCTGTAGTTATGTTTTTTGCACCCTTAATAATTTGTTTATCTCCTATTTTAAGTCCAAAAAGCGCAAGATAAGCAAGTACTAAAACAATAACAATACCAATTATAATTTTTATATAATTTTCTTTTTTCATTAATGTCACCCCTATAACAGCTTAATTATACTATTTTTTACTTTCATAGTCAATTAAAATAATATAAAATTTGACAATTTTGGTGAAAAAAAATAGCATATTAAATATGCTATTTATTGATGTTTTTTAAACTTTCCTTAAAATTCTGTTCTGGATTCTCCATTTTATTAACATTTGTATCAGTATTAGATATATTATTTTTATTGTTTAATTGTTCATTTACCATATTCTGACTTTGTTCACTATATTTATCATTGTTTATATTATTTGAAGAATGAATTAGCTTATCAATTACATTGTAATGAGATTTAGGATTTTTCACGCTATATATAACAAGTCCATTATTTCTATCATTATCAGCATTAGTATATATAACCATTATTCCATAATCAAGTATTCTATCCCATATAGTTCTTCTTATTTCAACTTCTTTTATATTTTTATATTCAATATTCTTTTTATGCTGATTTAAGAAATCATCTTCATAAGTCATCATTGTATCATAAAAAGTATATGTAACATGTTTATATTGCAAACTTTGAAATACAATAGTACCAACTAATCGTATTATTGTAACTAAATCTGCTACAAAACATAAAATTAACAAAAACTTATCTATTTTAATATTTTTAAAAATATCATTATTAACTATACTCATAGAACCTGCCTTAAAAGCAACTAAAAATGTTAAAATTATAAAAACTAACAACGCAAATAGTGCAGTTCTAATTTTTCTTCCAGTAGGCATTCCGAGTTCATAAATTATATTAAATTTAGGTGTAATCTGATATCTAACCTCTCTATTTTCATCCATAACTATCTATTCCTACTTTCTAATTATAGTTCCAATTTTCTCACCATTTAATGCTCTTATTAATGAATTTTCTTCATTCAAAGCAAAAACATAAATTGGAATTTTATTTTCCATACAAAGTGTAATTGCAGTTGTATCCATAACATTTAATCCTTCAGATATAGATTGCATATATGTTACTTCATCGTATTTAACTGCATCACTATATTTTTTAGGATCTTTGTTGTATACTCCATCAACATTTTTAGCAAGTAAAATTAAATCTGCCTCTATTTCATTAGCTCTTAAAGCAGCACATGAATCTGTTGTAAAATACGGATTACCCGTACCACCTGCAAATATAACAATTCTACCTTTTTCAAGATGTCTTACAGCTCTTCTACGTATATATGGTTCCGCAATTTGTTTCATTTCAATTGAAGTCATTACTCTAGTTTGTGCACCTTTGCTTTCAGTCATTTCCTGCAATGCAAGCGCATTTAGAGTTGTTGCAAGCATTCCCATATAATCAGATGTTGTTCTTTCCATATATTCATCGCCATATCTACCTCTCCAGAAGTTTCCTCCTCCAATCACAAGTGCAACTTGAACTCCATTTTTAGATATTTCTATTATTTGTTCAACTACTTTTTCAAGTTTTTTATTATCAATTCCTCTTCCATCTTCTTTTCCTATTGCTTCTCCACTTAGTTTTATTAATATTCTATTATATTTCTTTTCCATACACTATTACCTCTTATTTTCTTTTTTTCTTTTTATTCAAAGTTCCATTTTCTTTTTCTATCTTAGTTAATTCTTTTGTTATTTTATTCTTATTAAAAAAATACACAACATTAACTATAATTAAAAGACAAATGATAATGCCAAGTATTATATACATTATATCACCAACTCAATTATATAATATACACTATTTTTTTTCAACTATTTATTAAAAGAAATTTTAATAAGAAAAAAAGAAGGAGTTTTACCTCCTTCTATAAAAATTAGTTTCCCTTTACTTGTTTCATTACTTCTTCAGCAAAGTCAACTTCTTCTTTTTCAATTCCTTCGCCTCTTTCAAATCTAGCAAATCTACGAATTACTATATTTTCACCTATTTTAGCAATAAGTTCTGTTAATAATTCTTGAACTGTTTTGTCAGGATCTTTTACAAAAGGTTGATCAAGTAAACAAATTTCAGAATAAAATTTATTTAATCTTCCTTCAACCATTCTTTCAACAACAGCTTCTGGTTTGCCTTCATTTAAAGCTTGTGCCTTTAAAGTTTCTTTTTCTTTTTCAACAACTTCAGCTGGAACTTCTTCACGTCTTACGTATTTAGGTCCAGTTGCAGCAATGTGCATTGCTATATCTTTTACAAATTGTTTAAAATCTTCGTTATTAGATACGAAATCTGTTTCTGAATTTACTTCAACTAATGCTCCATATTTTCCACCATGAACATAAGCTTCAACTAATCCTTCTGCAGCAACTCTTCCTGCTTTTTTAGCAGCTTTAGCAATTCCTCTTTCTCTTAAAAGTTCAATTGCCTTTTCAATGTTACCATCAGTTTCAACTAATACTTTTTTACAATCCATAATCCCTGCATTAGTTCTATCTCTTAATTCTTTAACTTGTGTAGCAGTAACTGCCATAAAACATTCCCCCTACTTATTTTCTTCTGATTTTTCTTCTACTTTATTTTCTTTAGAAACTCTATCTTTTCTTTGATAGTTATTTCTTCTGTTATTTTGTCTTGGTTTTCTTTCTATTTTGTCAACGCCTTCTTTTTTAACTAATTCATCCATTGTTTCTACTTCTTCATCAACAGGAGCTTCTGTTAAATTTCCTTCTTTAGCTTCAACAACAGCATCAGCAATTTTTCCAGCTATTAAACTTACTGATCTTACTGCGTCATCATTTCCTGGTATAACATAATCAACGTCATCAGGATTACAGTTAGAATCTATAAGTCCAATTGTAGGTATTCCTAATTTTCTAGCTTCCTTTGTACAAATATATTCTTTTTTAGAATCAGCTAAGAAAATAAGTGATGGAAGTTTATCCATTTCTTTAATACCACCTAAGTTTGTATTAAGTGTTTCCATTTCTTTCTTTAATCTTATAACTTCTTTTTTAGGTAGAACATCAAATGTTCCGTCAGCTTCCATTTTTTCAAGTTCAACAAGTCTTGCTATTCTCTTTTTAATAGTTGAGAAGTTTGTAAGTGTACCACCTAGCCATCTGCTATTGATGTAGTACATTCCACATTTTTCAGCTTCTTGTTTAATAGTTTCTTGAATTTGTTTCTTTGTTCCTACAAATAGAACAAGTCCTCCCTTTGCTACAACCTTTTTAGTTAGGTTATATGCTTCTTGAGTTTTCTTTAAAGTTTTTTGCAAGTCTAATATGTATATTCCGTTTCTTGCAGTATAGATGTATGGAGCCATTCTAGGATCCCATCTTTTTGTTTGGTGTCCAAAGTGTACACCGGCTTCTAGTAATGATTTCATAGGTATAATTGCCATTTTAAAATTCCTCCTTCTTTTATTCCTCCACAGATATCTATATCTTACTAATCCATAATGGAAGAAGTGTAAGACTCCCTCTGTGTGTGTATTGCTTGCATACCAAGCTATATAATTATAACATAAAACCACCAACTAATCAATAGTTGGTGGTTAATTTTTATACTAATTTTTCTCCAAAGTATAAATGGCGTGTGCCCCAAGAAACACTACGACCAAGTTCTTTTTCAAGCTCAGTTGTAAGCTTTTCTTTCGAACTGACATCGTGAATGTAACTTCCACATACTTTAATTGAATAACCAGTATTATGGCCAAACAAATTAACTTTAAAATCTTTTTTCTCACCAGAAGAATTAAATCCGCAGCGATTAATCACTTCCTGAGTTTTGAGTGCAATGTTGTAGTTTCTTAAATTTGTTGAGTTAACTGTTGGGTTGTTCATAATTGAATCCTCCTAGAATATATATATCCCAAACATAGAAATGAAACAAATTCAATCTCAAGTTTGAGATTTTTTAAAAATAAATCTGACATTAATATTATATTACATAATTATGCATTTGTCAATACATATATATATACTTTTTTGCTTTAAAGTCAAAAAAGAGTATTAATAAAATATCTAATTAATACTCTCCTAAATATTATTATTGATTAAAAACAGCTTCAAATTCTTCTGCACTAATCTTTTCTTTTTCAATTAAAATCTCAGCGACTTTATGAAGTTTATCAATATTTTCTTTTAATAATTTTTCAGCATATTTGTATCCACCGTTTATAATGTTTCCAACTTCTTCATCAATTTGAGCAGCAACTTTTTCACTATAATTTCTACCATTATTTCTTTCCATTCCAAGAAATACTTCTTCTTGTGTCTCACCAAATGTAATAGGTCCAAGTTTATCTGACATTCCATATTTAGTCACCATATCTCTTGCAATTTTACTTGCTCTTTCAATATCATTTGAAGCACCTGTACTTATGTCATTTAACACAAGCTTTTCAGCAACTCTTCCACCAAGTAATGATACAATATTTTCTTTCATTTCTGTCATAGACATGAAACTTTTATCTTCATTTGGTTTATACATTGTATAACCACCTGCCATACCTCTTGGTATAATTGAAATTTGATGTACTGTATCATGATTTGGTAGAAATCTTGATACAACAGCATGACCTGCCTCATGGTATGCAGTAAGTCTTTTTTCTTTATCACTTATTATTTTACTCTTCTTTTCTGGCCCCATCATAACTTTAACCATTGCTTCTTCAACATCTTCCATTTCAACAATTTTTTTATTTTTACGTGTTGCAAGAATTGTTGCCTCATTTATCATATTTTCTAAATCTGCACCAGAAAATCCTGCTGTATTTTTAGCAATAACTTTAAAATCTATATCAGAGGCAAATGGCTTTTTCTTTGCATGTAACTCAAGTATTTTTTCCCTTGCACCTATATCAGGTGAACCAACCACTATTTGTCTGTCAAATCTACCAGGTCTAAGTAAAGCTGGATCTAATATATCAACTCTATTTGTAGCAGCCATAACAATAACACTCTGTCTATCTTCAAATCCGTCCATCTCAACTAGTAGTTGATTTAGTGTTTGCTCTCTTTCATCGTGGCCACCACCAACGCCAGCTCCTCTATGTCTACCAACGGCATCTAATTCGTCAATAAATACAATACATGGAGCATGTGCTTTAGCTTCTGCAAAAAGATCTCTTACCCTTGATGCACCAACACCAACAAACATTTCAACAAAATCAGATCCACTTATAGAGAAAAACGGAACGTTTGCTTCTCCAGCAACTGCTTTTGCAAGTAATGTTTTACCTGTTCCTGGATGACCAACAAGTAACATACCTCTTGGAATTCTAGCTCCCATATCATGATATTTCTTTGGATTCTTTAAAAATTCAGTTACCTCTTGTAATTCTTCTTTTTCCTCATCTAAACCAGCCACATCTGCAAAAGTTACTTTTTTCTTAGAATTTTTATCAATCATTCTAGCTCTATTCTTTCCAAAACTCATAGCCTTGCTATTGCTATCAGTTGTACGTCTTAACATGAAAATAAAGATAAATAAAGTACCTAATAAAAGTAATATGTTAGGAATCATAGGTCCTACAACTTCCCAAAATGATGGTTCAAGAACTACTAATTCAAATTTTCCTTCATTTAATTTTTCACCTACGTCTTCCATAAAAGTAGTTGTAGAAGGTATATTCACAACCCTAACTGAGTTTTCCTCATTTTTAAGTTTAACGTTTGCAGTTAGCCTATCATTTGTTATTTCAACTTTTTCTACAGAGTCTTCGTTTATTTTTTGCATAAACTCACTATATGACATCTCTTTAGTTACATTAGTATTAAGCATTGAAATCATAAATATAGTAACACCAATTAGTAATACGTATGTAAGTAATGTTCCAAGCATTCCATTTTTCTTTTTTTTATCCATTTTTTCTCCCTTCAAAATCAATATATAATAACTATATCTTTTTGCTTAATCTCAATTGTAAATTTATTTCCTATTATATATTTTTTACCTTTTATATTGCTTTTCAAAAGTTTATATATATCATTTACATGTACATTACTTATTTCATTTAAATTTCCAAGTTTTTTATTTATTATTTGTCTTATACACCTAAGTGATATTGCTTTATGAGAATTTAAAATAACTCTTGAATTAAATGTTATTTTTTCTTTTTCATTTTTTATTATACATTCATCTAATATATTATTTGTATATTCTTCTAAAAAATTCTCTTCATTTGTTAAAACTTCACTCATCCTTATAATATTATTTGAAAAGTTACTGTTATATTCCTTTTCAAGTAAAGGTATAAGAATATTACGTATTTTATTTCTAAGATAAATATTTTCGTTATTTGTATAATCAAAACACGGATTTAAGTTTTGGAATATATTATACTCTAAAATATATTTTTTTTCAATAGTAAGTAACGGCCTAATTATTTCATTACTTAAAAAATCCATTCCTGTAAGACCCTTTAATGCACATCCACGTATTAAATTTAAAAGTACAGTTTCAACATTATCATTTAAATTATGTGCAACTGCAATTTTAGTAGCATTAGTTTTATTTTTTACATCATTAAAGAACTTATATCTTATTTCTCTTCCACAAGCCTCCACAGATATTTTTCTTTCCTTAGAAATTGCTTCAACATTTTCCTTTAAATAAAAAAATGGAATATTTAATTTTTCACATACATTTTCTACATAAATCTTTTCATTTTCTGATTCAGGTCTTATGGAATGATTTACATGTGCAACAACAAGCTCATAATTTATATTATACTTTTTTTTAAATAAAGATTTCAAATCATTAAGAACTGTAAGTAAGCACATCGAATCTGGTCCACCAGAAACTGCAACAACTATTTTATCATTATTTTTAATAAGATTATTTTGAATAATATTATTAGAAACTTCCTTTTGAATTTTTTTAAAAATATCTAATCTTTCATCTTTTATCATTCTTCTGGTCCCCTATATAAATTTGCAAACTTTGTATACTGACCAAGCCATGCAAGTTCTACAGTACCTGTAGAACCACTTCTATTTTTTGCAATAATTACTTCTGCAACATTTTTCTTATCAGTATCTGCGTTATAATAATCCTCTCTATGTAAAAACATAACTATATCTGCATCCTGCTCTATTGCTCCAGATTCACGAAGATCACTTAGCATCGGTCTATGATCTGTTCTAGATTCTGTAGCACGACTAAGCTGTGAAAGTGCAATTACAGGTACTGAGAGTTCCTTTGCAAGTATCTTTAAAGATCTACTAATTTCTGATATTTCTTGTTGTCTAGATGAACTTTTATTTTTAGATTCCATAAGCTGTAAATAATCTATTATAACAAGTCCTATGTTCTTTTCAAGTTTAGCTTTTCTACACTTTGCACGAAGTTCAGCCGAACTTAAACCTGGTGTATCATCAATATATAAAGGCATTTCTGAAAGTTTTCCACTTGCTTCACCTAATTTTAACCATTCGTCGCTATTAAGATCAGCATTCTTTACTTTCATACTGTCAACTTCACTTTCACTACACAGAATTCTGTTTACCATTTGTTCTTTTGACATTTCAAGACTAAATACCATTGTAGGAACTTTAAGATGCAAAGCAACAAAAGTAGCAATGTTTAAAACAAATGCTGACTTTCCCATTGCAGGACGTGCTGCGACTATTAATAGATCTGATTTATTAAGTCCTGAAATTTTTGCATCCAAATCAACAAATCCAGTTTCTAAACCTGATATTTTATTTTTATTTTGAAACATCTCTTCAATTTGATCAAATGTCGTTACAAGTATTTCTTTTATGCTTGAATATCCTTTAGAGTTTCTACCTTGCATTATATCGAAAATATCTTTTTCAGCTTTTTCAACCAAAGCATCAACTTCTTCAGTTTGAGCATATCCCAACTGTAATATATTATTTGCTGCTTTTATAAGTTTACGAGAGATAGATTTTTCCTCAACAATTTTAACATAGCTTTCAATATTTGAAGTTGTTGGTACATTATCAATAAGAGTTGCAATATATTCAGTTCCTCCAACCTTTTCAATTGTTCCTCTTAAAGTTAATTGATCTTTTAAAGTTATCATATCTATATGTTTACCAAGGGAATATAATTCAAACATAGCTGCATATATTTCTTTGTTATCTTCTCTATAAAAATCATCAGCTTTCAAAAGTTCAACTGCAGAAATAACAGCATCTTTATCAACAAGCATAGAGCCAAGTACAGCTTGTTCTGCTATTATATCATTAGGCTGAACTCTATTTACTCCAATTTCATTTTCCATTTAAACACCTACAATCCTACAACTGATATTTTTACCTTAGCAATAATTCCTTCATATAGTTTTACACTAGCTGTATATGAACCTAATTCCTTTATTGGAATATCAATAGATACCTTCTTTTTATCGATTTTTACATTATAAACTTTATCTATTTCTTCAGCAATATCTTTTTCAGTTACACTTCCAAATAATTTTCCATTATTACCTATTTTATGTTTAAACTTAATATATCCCTTTTCTAACTTTTCTTTTAATTTATTTGCCTGTTCAATTTCCTTTTCTTTTCTAAAACTTGCAGCATCATTTTTGGTTTTTGCCTCATTTATAGATTTATTATCTGCTATATTTGCAAGTTTTCTTGGAAGTAAATAATTTCTAGCATACCCTTCACTTACATCGACAATTTGAAGTTTTTTTCCAATACCTTTTACATCTTTATTTAAAACAACTTTCACATTATTACTTCCTTTCTTTTAAATCTGTACTATATTATTCATTTCCAAAATATTCATTTATACTTTGAATTAGTTTCTCCTTTGCTTCATCAATTGTTATTCCTGCAAGTTGAGCACCAGCAAATGTAAGATGTCCACCGCCGCCAACTTTTTCTAAAATAGCTTGTACGTTTATATCCCCCATTGATCTACCTGAAATCATAACAACGTCTTCAACTTTACACAATACAAAAGATGCTAATATTCCTGTTATATTTAATAATTCATCTGCTGCCTGAGCTGCTATTACAGGCATATCATCATAATTTTCTTCTGTAGTAGAGATAGCAATTGTTCCCTTTAAAATTTCTGCTTTTTTTACAATATCTACTTTTGCAACATATGTTGCAAAATCATTTTTAAATATTTGTTTTACCTCGGTTAAATCCAGCCCATATTTTTTTAAATATGCTGCTACTTCAAAAGTTCTTACTCCAGTTTTAAAAGTAAAGTTTTTAGTATCTACAACTATTCCAGAATAAATTGCTTCTGCTTCAACAGGACTAAGTTCAATATTATCAAGATACATTAAAATTTCTGTTACAAGTTCAGATGATGATGATGCATAAATTTCATGATATGTAAGAAGAGCATCATCAATAAATTCAGGACCTCTTCTATGATGGTCAATTACAACTTTTTTTTCTATAGATTCTAGCAAATCGGGATAAGCTAAATAAGATTTTTTATGAGTATCTACAATTACAAGTAAAGAGCTTGCATAATCATTCTTTTTAATATCATCTTTAGTTACAAATGCATTTTTATATGAATCTAATTCTTTTAGTTTATTTACAACTAATTTAGTACTACTACTAAATTTTGTATCTGTTACAATATATGCTTCTTTATTTAAAGATCTTGCTATTTTATATACACCTACTGATGCACCTATACAGTCTATATCAGTATTTTTATGACCCATTATATATACTTTATCACATTTTAGCATTAATTCTTTTAAGGCTTGGGCTATAGTTCTTGCTCTAACCCTACTTGTTTTTTCAAGGCCCAAATTTGATCCGCCATAAAAAACAAACTTTTTATCTTTTTTTATAACTACTTGATCTCCACCTCTACCAAGTGCGATATCAAGAGCTGATGAACTTGCCATATACCTTTCATTCAAAGTATTTTCAGAATATGACATTCCAATTGAAATTGTAATTGGAAGTTTCGTTTTATCAGTTATATTTTTTACTCTTTCTAATATTTCAAAAGTATTTTTTTCCATTTGTTCTACATATTGCTTTTCAATAAATAGTACATATTTATCTTTATCTAATTTATTTAAAATACCATTATTTTCAACGACCCATGTTCTAATTTCTTTTTCTATCATTGATGAAATTTCGGCTCTATTTACACTATCAAGTCCTTGCAAAGTTTCTTCATAATTATCTATAAACAAAATACCAACAACGGCCCTTGCATCTTCTAAACTTTGTCTAAGTTCACTTTCTACTGTTCTATTAATAAAAGATAAAAGAGTAACCTTATTTTCTTTTATTAAAATGTTATTTCCTATAACATCATAAACACTTCCATTACCAATATCTACAGATAATAGTCCATTACCCTGATTTTGATTTATTTGCCTATCGATTTGTAATGCACTATCATGTATTACTTCTAAAGGAATAATATGCTTTGCTATGTTATTTTGCCATATAATTTTATTATGATCACCAATTATAATCATTGGAATATCTATTACATTAAGTGAGTTTTTTAGGACACTATCAAATCCATTTGCAAGTTCATTAATTCTATAATTTCTATTCTTAATTTCCTTTATACACAAATATATAATGAATGTTGAAATTAAAAGAATTAATATCATATCAAAATATAATGTGCTAGGTTTTACAACACAAAGGATTAATAGTGCAATTATCACAATAATTAAATACACTATTTTTACACAAAATATACTAAAATCTAAAAATTTGTATTTTGATTTTTTTTCAAACATAAACGCTCCTTAAAACAATTTCATACTATTATATTGTACTATTTTTTAGCTAAAAAGTCAAGAAATAACGCTTTTTTAAGGGCGCAAAAAAACACTATAGAACTAGAATACACATTCTTTCTATGGTGTTTAATTGAAAATTATATATTTTAACAAAAAAACATTAAATAACAAAACTTAAATTTTTATTGCTGATTTATCTTCCATGCATAGCTTATCTGCAATCATTGCTATAAACTCAGAATTAGTTGGTTTACCTTTATTTGAATTTACAGTATATCCAAATATTTTATCATGCATTTCTATTTGTCCTCTATTCCATGCAACCTCAATAGCATGTCTGATTGCTCTTTCAACTCTTGAAGACGTTGTATTAAATTTTTTTGCTAATGTTGGATACAAAGTTTTAGTTATAGAATTAATAATATCTTGATTTTCAACTGCAAGCATTATAGCTTCTCTTATATATTGATACCCTTTTATGTGTGCCGGTACTCCAACATCATGAATTATATTTGTTACTCTAACCTCTATAGGAGTGCTTGTTGAATTATTTCTATTTATTGTAGAGCTACTATAATACATTGGTGTTGATACTGAACCTACTTGTTGCTCTTCAACCAAATCTCTTAATCTTTCAGTTAATGTGGCCATATCAAAAGGTTTAACTACATAATACGTTGCTCCCAAAGATATTGCCTTTTGCGTAACTTTCTCTTGTCCAATTGCAGACATTACAATTGTAGTAGGTTTTTCATTAGATTCTTCTCTTACCATATCTTCTAAAACAGATAATCCATCTTTTTCTGGCATTATAACATCTAAAAGCAGAATATCTGGTTTACACGTATTAATAATATTTACTGCATTTTTTCCATCATAAGCAGATGCTACAACTTCCATATCTGTTTGTGAGTTTATAAACATACTTAACAACTTTACAAACTCTTTATTATCATCTACAATCATAACTTTAGTTTTACTATTCATCAAAATCCTCCTAACGTTTAACTAATAGTGCAAAACCAATTATATATAATTTTTCCCAAAAAATCAAGGATTTTTGGCGGTTTTTACCATCGACTTTTGTCGAAACAAATACATATATATAATTTTTTATTTATTTTTTTATTTTCATAAATTTTCCAGTATTTTTTTAAATAAAAATCACAAATTAATAACAGTAAAACATCTTTTTATCGAATATTGTTTTACTAACAAATTGGAGGTGAATTAAATGGCAAAATCTAAAAGTAACCCACAAGCTAGAGCTGCTTTAGATAAATTTAAATATGAAGTAGCAAACGAAATAGGTGTAAACCTAAAGCAAGGATACAATGGTGACTTAACTTCTAAACAAGCTGGTTCTATTGGTGGTGAAATGGTTAAAAAATTAGTAGCTAAAGCTGCTAATGATATGCAACAAGGTCAATAATTAATAATATAACATGCTAAAAAGCAGGAATATATCTCTTTCCTGCTTTTTTCATGATATTTTGTAGTTATAACGAGAAATACTATAGAAAAAATTTATATTTTTAAAAAATAATGTATAAATAAAAAAAATCAGCAAATATTAAGAATATAAAAGAAAATTGGAGGTGAATAACATGGCATACTCAAACAGTCAAATGAGCAACAAACAAGCTAAAGCTGCTCTTGATAAATTAAAGACAGAAGTAGCAAGCGAAATAGGTGTTAACCTAAAGCAAGGATACAATGGTGATTTAACTTCTAAACAAGCTGGGCAAATCGGTGGTGAAATGGTTAAAAAACTAGTAGCTAAAGCTGCTAACGATATGCAAAACGGAATGAACTAATTTAGTTTGTGTATTGAAATAGGGTTAATTAAATTTAACTCTATTTTTTTATTTTTGTTGATAAACACAGTTATTTAATATATAATTATATAAAGGAGTGATTATCATATGAATAATACAAATATACCAAATGAGTATAAACCGATTCCAGCATGGGGATATTTTGGATATAATATTTTATTTTCTATCCCTATTATTGGATTTATTTTTCTTATTGTCTTTTCATTCGATTCTTCAAATATAAATAGAAGAAACTATGCAAGATCATTTTTTATAATTTACTTACTTATCGCCATTGCCTTAGGTATATTATTTGCTTTTGCAGGAAGTATTAGCTTATTAAGTTTTATTCAAAAATAACAAAATTTAACCCAAAAAGGAATGAAATTATTATAAATTCATTCCTTTTTCTTTTTTATATTTAAAAATTATATTAAATTATTCTAAAACTAATATAAAGTAAATGTATCAGGTATTTTAAAATTATCACTATATCTATCTGGTCCTTCAATTCCAATATAATGAGTCTTCTTGTCTCCTGGTTCAAAGCACCAAGTTACCAACCATTTATTTAAACTTGTGTAATACCCATATACTTGGTATGCTGTATATATACCAACTTTTACAGTTGCACCTGTTACTCCTACCGCTCCGTCTTGTTTCATCCTTGTGTAACAACTATCTGCATATGTTTTTGCATCTATAGTACTTGATGGTCTTGCATACATTGATATTATCCAATTACCATCTAAAGTGTATTCTAATACAGATGGATTATCAACATCATTATATTTGCACCAATTGTCTTCAACTTTTAAATATCCAAATTCACTATTTCCTATTTTATTTAATTCTTTTGTTGTATTGTTATTTATATCAGTATCTTTATTAATTTCATCATGTACATTATCAAGTAATTCTGTTGTAACATCTTGTACTTCTTTAGCAATTTCTTTATTTATTTTAGCATTATTAATTTTTTTGTATATAAATATACCTAAAAAAACCATTCCTAAAATAATTATCAAACCAGCCACAGATACAAAAATTATTAATCCAGTTTTTAATTTTTTATCATTTCTATTATTGTTTACATTATTGTTACTTACCACAGTATTACTCTCTGTTTTTTCAATTTTTTCACCACAATTATTACAAAATCTAGCATTTGGATCAATTGGATTTCCACATTTAGTACAAAACATATCTATCCCCATTAAAATAAATTGAACATATTTAATATATTATAAAAAAATATTCAACAAAATATTATTATTTTTACAAATTCCTTTAAAAAATTTATATTTATTTTAATAAAATATTTTGAAGATGTTGCACAAATTAAATATTTATTTAGTTTATAATGGACTGCATTATGTATGACTCTAAATATTAATAATTATAAATTAAAAAAATAACACCCTTACGGATGCTATTTACTTTATTATTTATGTATTTAAAAATCCTGTGTAATGTCTACTTATCATTTGTGTTTCAACATTCTTTAATACTTCAAGTGCAACACTTACGATGATTAACACTGATGTACCTCCAAACGTAATTGAAAATGGCATCACACCTTGTAATAGTATTGGAAGTATAGCAATTGCTGCTAAGAATACTGCTCCAAAACTAGTTATATATTTTAGTACTTTTGATATGTACTCTGATGTATTTTTTCCAGCTCTTATACCTGGTATAAATCCACCATTTTTCTTTAATTGATTTGATATTTCAACTGGATTTACTATAAACATTGTGTATACAAATGTAAATGCAATAATAAGTACTAGATATATTATAGAATATGCAAGTAAATAATACCATGCACTACCTTGTGATACAGAGAATATGTTATTTACAACAGCCCAAAATCCTGATGGATTTCCGTGAGTACAAAGACTAATTATTGTACTTGGGAACATCATAAATGACATTGCAAATATTATTGGCATAACTCCAGCCATTGCAACTTTAATTGGAATATGAGTGTTTTGTCCACCATACATTTTTCTTCCAACTACACGTTTTGCATAGTTAACTGGAATCCTACGTTCAGCTTGTTGTACGTATATAACTCCTGCTATAACAACTATCATAGCTAATATTAATGCAACAACAATTAATACATTTGTTATTCCACCATTAGCATATTTAAATAGTGTAACAACACCTGAAGGTATACGAGATATGATACCTACAAAAACTATCATAGATATACCGTTACCTATACCAAATTCAGTTATTTTATCGCCAAGCCATGTAAGTAAAGCTGTACCTGCTATTAAAGATGTCATAAATAGTATACATCCCATAACAGCGCCTGCTCCAGATTGAAGAGGAGTAAGTAAATAATTTTTATATGTTATATATAGTCCTAAACCTTCAACTAAAGCAAAAACTATAGTCAAATATTTAGTATATTTAGAAAGTCTCTTTTTACCCTCTTCTCCTTCTCTTGCAAGTTTTTCAAGACTTGGAATTACAACTTGTAATAAATTAAGTACAATTGATGCTGTAATGTATGGTCCAATAGTCATTGCAAATATTGAAAATCTACCAAATGCACCACCTGATATTAAATTTATTGTTGCTGCAAGTCCACCAGCAGCACCTGCTTGTTCATTAAATGTTAATTTATCAAATCCAGGTACAGATATAAATGTACCAAATCTAAATAGTAATATTATAAATACAGTAAATAATAATTTTTTTCTTATATCTTTTACAGAAAATATATTTTTTAAGGTTTGTAGCATATCCTACTTCACCTCAATCTTTCCACCTACAGCTTGTATTTTTTCTATAGCTGATTTTGAAAATTTAGTTGCTACAACTGTTAGTTTTTTTGTTAATTTACCATTTCCAAGTACTTTGATACCATCTAATTCTTTATTTACTAATCCTTTTTCAATTAATACCTTAGAATCTACAACTGTATCATTATCAAATACTTCTAAATCTGCTATATTAACAATAGCATATTCTTTAGCGAAATGATTGTTGAATCCTCTTTTTGGAATTCTTCTATATAAAGGTGTTTGTCCACCTTCAAATCCTCTTCTGATTTTACCACCAGTTCTAGCTTTTTGACCTTTATGTCCTTTTCCAGCAGTTTTACCAGTTCCGCTTCCTATTCCTCTACCAACTATTTTTCTTTTAGTTGTTGCTCCATATGCAGGACCTAATTCATGCATTTTCATGGTTAAGTATCCTCCTCTCTTTTAAATTATACATTATTATTTTAAAATTTCAGTTACTGTTTTGTCTCTAAGTTCAGCTACTTCTTCAGGTGTTCTCATAGCTTTTAAAGCTTTAATTGTAGCATAAACAACATTTCTACTATTACGAGAACCTAATGTTTTTGCTGTTACATTCTTAACACCTGCAAGTTCTAATACAGGTCTTACAGCTCCACCAGCAATAACACCAGTACCTTCAACAGCTGGTTTTAAAATTACCTTTGATGAACCAAAATTTGTTGTATATTCATGAGGTAATGTACCGTTTACTAGAGATATTTTTACTAAATTTTTCTTAGCGTCATCAGTTGCTTTTTTTATAGCTTCTGGAACTTCTGCAGATTTACCGTTTCCAACACCGATACGACCTTTTCCATCTCCAACAACTACAAGAGCACTAAATCTAAAAGTTCTACCACCTTTAACAACTTTTGCTACTCTACTAACATTAACAAGTTTTTCTTTTAGTTCTTGTTTTTGCTCAGATCTAGCTTCAGTCTTTTTAACTGGTTTTCTCTCTTTTTTTGTTTCAGCCATCTTACTTTCTCCTCTCTATTAAAATTCTAATCCTGCTTCTCTAGCTGCTTCTGCTAATGCTTTAACTTTTCCATGATATAAATATCCGTTTCTGTCAAACACTACAGTTTTAATTTCCTTTTTAGCAGCTCTTTTTGCAATAAGTGTTCCTACTTCTTTAGCTGCTTCTACATTTGATGCTTTAGTTTTAACTTCTTTATCAAGTGTAGACGCAGATAATATAGTAGTTGCAGTTTCATCGTTAATTAGATTTGCATATATATTGTTTAAGCTTCTGTAAACGCAAAGTCTAGGTCTTAATGCTGTACCTTTAACTTTTGCTCTTACTCTTTTTTGTCTAGTTTTTCTAGTTTCAGCTCTATTAACATTTTTTACCATTTCAAAATTTCCCTCCTTTTTTTAGTTTCAGGAATATTATTTTTTACCGCCTGCTTTTCCTTCTTTTCTTCTTATTCTTTCATCAGCGTATTTGATACCTTTACCTTTATATGGTTCTGGTAATCTCTTTTCTCTTATGTTAGCAGCTATTTGACCAACTAATTGCTTGTCACAGCCTTTAACAATAATTTGGTTTTGTGCTGGTACTTCAATTGTGATACCTTCAACTTCCTCTATTTCTACAGGATGTGAATAACCTAAAGTTAGCACTAATTTTTTACCTTGTTTTTGTGCTCTATATCCAACACCATTTATTTCTAATGCTTTTTCAAATCCAGTACTTACACCAATAATCATGTTATGAATTAATGTTCTTGTCAAACCATGAATATTTGATTTTGAATCATCTACAAGTGTAACTACTACGTTATTATCTTCCTTAGCTATATTTACACAGTTTAAGAATTCTTCTGTTAAAGTTCCTTTTGGCCCTTTTACAGTAACCTTGTGTCCATCGATGTTTACTTCAACACCTTGTGGTATAGCAATAGGTTTTTTACCTATTCTTGACATTTGGATATTCCCTCCTTTTTACTTATATTTTTATTACCAAACGTAAGCTAATACTTCTCCTGCCACGTTTTGTTTTCTTGCTTCCTTATCAGTCATAATACCTTTTGAAGTAGAAATTATAGCAATTCCTAGTCCATTAAGTACTCTTGGTAATTCTTCAACATTTGCATATATTCTAAGACCTGGTTTACTGATTCTCTTTAAACCTTGTAATACTCTAGTCTTATTTTTATATTTAAGTGTAAGTCTTATTGTTTTGTGAAGTCCTTCTTCAATTATATCGCAGGCTTCAACAAAACCTTCACTTACCAATATATCAGCTATTGCTTTCTTTTCTTTAGAATAAGGAATATCAACTGTTTGATGTCTTTCTTGATTTGCATTTCTTATTCTTGTTAACATATCTGCAATTGGATCAGTTGTGTTCATTACTTTTACCTCCTTTTTTACCAGCTTGCTTTTTTAACTCCTGGTATTTCACCTTTATATGCTAAGTTTCTAAAACATATACGGCATATTCCATATTTTCTCATGTAAGCATGTGGTCTTCCACATATTTTACATCTATTATAATATCTAGTGCTAAACTTTGGTTCTCTTTTTTGTTTAGCAATCATTGATTTTTTTGCCATGTTTTATCCTCCCTACTTTTCATCATGTTGGAATGGCATACCTAACATTTCTAGTAGTGCTTTAGCTTCTTCATCAGTTTTTGCTGTTGTAACAAAGCTAATGTCCATTCCTCTTGCTTTATCTACTTTATCATATTCAATTTCTGGGAAAATTAATTGTTCTTTTATTCCCAAAGAATAGTTACCTCTTGAGTCAAAAGATTTTGTGCTAACACCTTTGAAATCTCTAACTCTAGGTAGAGCAACATTGAACAATTTTGTTGCGAAATCATACATTTTATCTCTTCTTAATGTAACTTTACAACCAATGTTCATACCTTCTCTTAATTTAAATGCAGCAATTGATTTTCTTGCTTTAGTAATCATAGGTTTTTGACCTGCGATTAAAGTTAAATCAGACATAGCTACATCTAAAGCTTTTGAGTTTTCTTTTACATCAGAAACTCCCATGTTTATAACAATTTTATCTAGTTTAGGTACTTGCATTACTGATTTATAATTGAATTTTTTCATCATTGCAGGTACTACTTCTGATTTATATTTTTCTTTAAGGTTCATCTATTTTTCCCCTCCTTACTTTATTTCTTCACATTTTTTACAGAATCTTGTTTTTGTTCCATCTTCTGCAACTTTTATTCCAAGTCTTACACCCTTATCACATTTATCACAGTAGAAACTTACTTTTGATACATTTATAGGGCATTCTCTTTTTATAATTCCTGACTCTTGACCTTGTTTTGTAGGTTTAACATGTTTTGTTCTTACATTGATTCCTTCAACTAATACTTTACCTGTTTTTCTGTCAACGCTAAGTATTTTTCCTTTTTTTCCTTTTTCAGAACCAGTGTTAACTACTACCATATCACCTTTTTTTAATTTCATTTTTGTAATCAATTTATTCACCCCCGTATATTAAAGAACTTCTGGAGCTAGAGAGACTATTTTCATATAGTCATTATCTCTTAGTTCTCTTGCAACAGGTCCAAAAATACGTGTTCCCTTTGGTGTTTTATCATCTTTTATTATAACTGCTGCATTTTCATCAAATCTTATATATGATCCATCTTCACGTCTTAGACCTCTTTTTGTTCTTACTATAACTGCTTTTACAACGTCACCTTTTTTTACAGCTCCGCCTGGTGCTGCTTTTTTAACAGAAGCTACTATAACATCACCAATGTTTCCCCATTTTCTGTGATGTCCACCAAGAACTCTTATACACATAATCTCTTTTGCTCCTGTGTTATCTGCAACTTTTAACAATGATTGTTGTTGTATCATGGATTAGTCCTCCCTTCAAATTATATTTAAACAACTAATTACTTAACTTTTTCCACAATTCTTACTAGTCTATATCTTTTATCTTTACTTAGTGGTCTAGTTTCCATTATTTCAACAATGTCGCCAATACTACATTCGTTGTTTTCATCATGAGCTTTAACTTTTAAAGTTTTATTAACTATTTTTCCATAAAGTGGATCTTTTTCTCTATCATCAATTCTAACAACAATAGTTTTATCCATTTTATTACTTACAACTTTACCTATTTTTGTTTTTCTTAAATTTCTTTCCATAACTTACCTCCTTACCACTAAATATTTTTCTCTTTCTTTGTTATTACTGTATTTACTCTTGCAATATTTTTCTTTACAAGTTCCATTTTTTTAGGGTTATCAAGGCCATTTAAAGCATGTTGAAATCTTAATTTAAATAGTTCACTTTTTAATGCTTTTTCTTCTTTTCTTAAATCTTCTACGCTCATAGCTTCGTATTCTTTTATTTTACTAGATTTCATTTAGCACACTCCCCCTTCTTCTTGTTCTTTCTTACTTACTATTTTACATTTAATAGGAAGTTTTTGAATAGCTTTTCTTAAAGCTTCTCTACTTACTTCTTCAGAAAGTCCTGTTATTTCAAATAATACTCTTCCTGGTTTAACAACTGCAACAAAGTATTCTGGATTACCTTTACCAGATCCCATACGAGTTCCAGCTGGTTTCTTTGTTATTGGTTTATCAGGGAAGATATCAATGTATACTTTACCAACTTTTTTTGTATATCTTGAAAGTGTTACCCTTGTAGCTTCAATTTGATTTGCAGTAATCCAAGTTGGTTCTAAAGCAACAATTCCAAATTCACCTTTAGTTATTTTATTTCCTCTTGCTGCTTTTCCTTTTATTCTTCCTTTTTGTACTTTTCTAAATTTTGTTCTTTTTGGTGACAACATTTTTAGTTACCTCCTTTTTCTTGTTTTTTAGCAGGTAGTACATCCCCTTTATATATCCAAACTTTAACACCGATAATACCGTATGTTGTTTTTGCTTCTGCAAAACCATAGTCGATATCTGCTCTTAAAGTTTGTAGTGGAATTGTACCTTCACTATAATGTTCAGTTCTTGCAATTTCTGCTCCACCTAAACGACCAGATACTGCAGTTTTTATTCCTAAAGCTCCTGCTTTCATAGTTTTTTGCATTGCTTGTTTCATTGCTTTTCTGAAAGATATTCTTCTTTCAAGTTGATTAGCTATAGATTCTGCAACTAATGTTGCTGCTAAATCTACATCTTTAACTTCTACAATGTTAAGTGCAACATCTTTACCAATTTTTTTATTTAATTTTTTTCTTAATTCTTCAATAGCTGCTCCACCTTTACCGATTATCATACCTGGTTTTGCAGTATATACATCAACTTTAACATTATCAGCTTTTCTTGAAATATCTAATTTATATATTCCTGAAGCTTTTAGTGTTTCTTTTAAATATGTACGTATTTTGTAATCTTCAACAAGATTGTTAGAAAAATCTTTTTTATTTGCATACCAAGTTGAAGACCAATCTTTTATAATTCCAACTCTAAGTCCGTGTGGACTAACTTTTTGCCCCATAATATTTACCTCCTTACTTCTTTAAGCTTCTGTTAATACTACTTTAATATGGCTTGTTCTTTTTCTGATTCTATCTGCACTACCTTTTGCTCTAGGTAAAATTCTTTTCATTGTAGGTCCTTGGTTTGCATATATTTCAGATATAACTAATTTTGTTTCATCCATATGATGATTATTTACAGCATTTGCAATAGCTGATTTTACTAATTTTTCAACCATTGGTGCAGCTGCTTTATTTGTATATTTAAGTATTGCAATAGCTTCTTTTGCACTTTTTCCTCTGATTAAGTCTATAACAATTTTAACTTTTCTAGCACTTATTCTAGCATGACGAAGTTCTGCTACTGCTGTTTTTTGTTCTACAACTTTTTCTTCCATTTTAAGGCTCCTCCTTTTTTAGATTCTTACTTATTTTATTGAAGATTTTTTATCTCCTGAATGTCCTCTGAAAAGTCTTGTTGGAGCAAATTCTCCTAATTTATGTCCTACCATTTCTTCTGTAACATATACTGGTACATGTTTTCTTCCATCATGTACAGCTATTGTATGACCAATCATTTGAGGATATATAGTTGAAGCTCTTGACCAAGTCTTTAACGCTTCTTTTTTATTTTCTGCGTTTAATTTTTCTACTCTTGCTAGTAGTTTTTCATCACAATAAGGTCCTTTTTTAAGCGATCTTGACATATTCTATCCCTCCATTATTTTCTATTTCTTCTTTTAACAATATATTTATCTGTTGGATTTTTTGTTTTTCTTGTTTTATATCCAAGTGCTGGTTTACCCCAAGGAGTCATTGGTCCTGCGTGTCCTACTGGAGCTCTACCTTCACCACCACCATGAGGGTGATCACAAGGGTTCATAACAGATCCTCTAACTGTAGGTCTAACACCCATATTTCTTTTTCTACCAGCTTTACCTAGTGAAACATTTTCATGTTCTAAGTTTCCAACTTGACCAATACATGCTCTACAATCAACAAGTATAAGTCTCATTTCACCAGATGGCATTCTTACATGTGCATATTTATCTTCTTTTGCCATAAGTTGTGCAGACATTCCAGCACTTCTTACAAGTTTAGCACCTTGACCTTTGTGTAATTCAATGTTGTAAATCATTGTACCAACCGGTATTGATCTAATTGGCATACAGTTACCTGGTTTTATATCAGCTTTTTCAGATGATATAACTTTGTCTCCATCTTTAAGACCAACTGGAGCTATAATGTATGCTCTCTCTTTATCTTCATATTCAATTAAAGCTATGTTTGCAGTTCTGTTTGGATCATATTCAATACCAATTACAGTTGCTTCCATATCTACTTTATTTCTTTTAAAATCAATTATTCTATATTTTCTTCTGCTTCCACCACCATGATGTCTTACAGTGATTTTACCTTGAGCATTTCTACCTGCATTTTTCTTTAATGGTGCAAGTAATTTTTTCTCAGGTGTGCTTTTTGTAATTTCATCGCTTGCTAGTAATTTTGTATTTCTAAGTGATGGAGTAACAGGTTTAAATGACTTTATTCCCATTTTTTACTACCTCCTAGCTATTAGTTCCAAATGCTGAACTGATTTCCTCAATTTCAGTCTTGTATTTTCTATTTAATTTAGTTTCTTTTCCACCTTTTGCAAGATATTTTTCCTCTGAAGGATTTGTATCTATAGTAACTATTGCTTTTTTCCAAGCTTTAGTTTTTCCTTGGTGTACTCCAACTCTTTTATTTTTACCATCGTATCTTAATGTGTTAACACTTTTTACCTTAACTCCGAAAAGTTCTTCAACTGCATTTTTGATATCAACTTTTGTAGCTGTAAGAGCAACTTCGAAAGTATATTTACCAATAGCGATGTTTTCATAACTTTTTTCAGTCATTATAGGTTTTATTATAACGTCTTCTGCAAATTTCATTATGCGTACACCTCCTCTAATTTCTTAATAGCGTCTTCAGTTACTACTAAATTATCATATTTTAATAAATCAAATACGTTAATTGTATTAACTAAAGTAGTTTTTACATTTTCAATGTTTCTTGCTGATGCTTGAACATTTAAGTTTTTCTCACTTAAAACGATAAGTGCTTTTTTAGTATTTAAGTTATTTAATACTTTAACCATTTCTTTAGTCTTGATTTCTTTTAACTCTAATTTATCAACAACTATTAATTCTTTTTCTTCTACTTTAGAAGTAAGTACTGATTTTAAAGCAAGTTTTCTCATTTTTTTAGGAATTGCATATTTATATGATCTTGGTTTTGGTCCAAGTGCAATACCACCTTTCATCCATTGAGGAGCTCTTATAGAACCTTGTCTTGCTCTACCAGTTCCTTTTTGTCTCCATGGTTTTCTTCCACCACCACGAACTTCTGCTCTTGTTTTAGTTGATCCTGTACCTTGTCTTTGATTAGCTAAATAATTAACTAATGCAGTATGTACAACTATATCATTAACATCTACACCAAAAACATTTTCATTAAGTTCGATATCTTTTACTTTTTTACCTTTCATATCTAAAACGTCTACTTTAAGCATTTTATTTCCTCCTTCCTTTCACTTTATCCTACTTTACAGTTTCTCTAATTCTTAAAACTGCACCTTTAGCTCCAGGAACAGATCCTTTAACTAAAATAACATTTTTATCTGTATCAACTTTAACAACTGCTAGGTTTAATATAGTTGATGTAACATCTCCCATATGTCCTGGTAATTTTTTACCTTTAAATACTCTACCTGGTGTTGTTGTAGATCCCATAGAACCTGGTCTTCTATGATACATAGAACCATGAGCCATAGGTCCTCTATGTTGACCATGTCTTTTAATATTTCCTTGGAAACCTTTACCTTTAGATGTACCTTGAATATCAACTCTATCCTCAGTAGTGAAAGTATCAATTGTAATTTTGCTTCCAATTTCATACTCATCTAAATTTTCTACTTTGATTTCTTTTAAATATTTTTGTAATTCTACTCCAGCTTTTGCAAAAATACCTTTCATTGGTTTATTTGCATTTTTTTCTTTGATTTCTCCAAAGCTTACAACAATTGCATTATATCCTTCTTTTTCAGCAGTTTTTTTAGCAACTACAGTACAAGGTTTAACTTCAATTGCAGTAACTGGAATTGCAACTCCATCTTCAGAGAAGATTTGTGTCATTCCAACTTTTTTACCGTAAATTTCTTTTACCATTTTGTTTTCCTCCCTTTAATTTTTAGCTTTTAAACTTCATATTTAAAATATACAAACACTTAGTATAGGGTATGTCATTGCCTTATTTCATAGGATGACTACTAAACATTTTAAAAGTTTAATTATAATTTAACTTCGATATCAACACCTGCAGGCATATCTATTGACATTAGTGCATCAACAGTTGCTTGGTTTGGTTTAATAACGTCGATAACTCTTTTATGAGTTCTCATTTCAAATTGTTCTCTTGAATCTTTATGTTTGTGTGGAGAACGTAATATTGTAATAATTTCTTTTTCTGTTGGTAGTGGAATTGGTCCTGAAACTTCTGAACCTGTTTTTTTAGCCACTTCAACAATTTTTGATGCTGCTTGTTCTAGCACTACATGATCATAAGCTTTAAGTCTTATTCTCATTTTTTTAGTTTGTTCTTTTGCCATATGTAAAACACTCCTTTTCTATAACATCTCAGCGTCACAAGTTTTACACTACCCCGTGTGTTTCTTTTTTAGACATATAAAAACCAAATTTTACTTAAAATAAAACTTGGCAAATACATATCAATTATACTTGCCGCCTGATTTTAAACCAGACATGCTCCATAAGAGTTCCCTACCTCGATGGGTAGCCACATCTTACTTCAACGCAAATCAACATCTTTATTATAACTTATTTTTATAAAAAAAGCAATAGTTTTCGTAAAAAAACCTTAAAAATATTGTTTCTTTAGTATAAATGTAACAGAAATGTAACAGAAAGAAAAATAGTTAATTTCATCTATTGATTTGTTATATAAATTTATTATATAATAATTCTGACATAAGAGGTGAGGGATAAAATGTTTAAATTTATAAAAAAAATATTTATTCTTATACTAATAATAATCATTCTTGTGTGTTCATTTATAACATACGAAGGATATTCAATGTACAAAGAAGTAATATCAAAGGAAAGTATTGAAAAAAAGGTAGAAAAAATTAAAGAATACGATAACTACATTTCAATATCTGAAGTCCCTGAAACATATAAAAACGCAACTATTGCAATAGAAGATCATAGATTTTATTCTCATGGCGCAATAGATGTATTTACAACAGCTCGTTCATTTATAGAAAATATCAGAAACAAAGAGCTTAGCAATGGTGGAAGTACAATTACGCAACAAGTAGCAAGAAATATGTACTTTACACAAGAAAAAAGCTTTATAAGAAAAGTAGCTGAATTATTTGTAGCTGTTGATTTAGAAAAAAATTATAGTAAAGATGAAATTTTGGAAATGTATCTAAATATTATATATTTTGGAGACGGATATACAGGTCTTAAACAAGCATCTTATGGATATTATAGAAAATCTCCTTCAAAGTTATCTTTAGCTGAACAAGCCATGCTTGCAGGTATTCCTAACGCACCTAGTATATATTCTCCAAATGTAAATCCAGAACTTGCAAAAAAAAGGCAACAAAAAGTTTTAGACGCTATGGTTAAATATGGCTATATATCAAAGGCTGAAGCAAACAATATTTCTGGTGTTGACTTATAATTTATAATAATATATAATGTTTTTACATACGCATATACATTTAAATAAATTATTTTTAAAGGAGAGTTAATTATGAATGTTAAATTAATTGCATTTACCAAACCTGATAGCTATCAAGGAGAATTTGATTTAAAAAAACTATTAGATTTTTGTGCCAAAATGGCAGGAATATGCTACATGAAAGATAATTTCGAGAAAATTCTAAATGAGCCTGAAATTTCCACAGAGAAAAGATTAAATCGTGTCTTAAAATTAGGTCATCACAGTGTATTTGATCACGTTAAACTTACTTTTGAATTTTCAAATATTCCTAAAATTATAGCTATGATTTTAAATAACGAAAAAGATTACTCAACTTCAGAAAAATCTGCAAGATATACTGAACTTAAAGATTTATCAAAAAGGGAAAGCACTTTATACAACAAATGGATAAATATACTTATGCCTATTATAAAAGAAAAGTATCCCAAGCTGTATAACGCAAACTTAAAAGATCCTATGCTAAAAATAAGAAAGCTTGCTCAAGAAAACGCAAGATATTTTGTATCTATTTTTTCAAGAACAACAAGCATGGGATATACAGTATCCTTAAGGCAACTAAATTATTTACTATACATGATGGATGAATTCATATTAAATCACGATTCTACAAACTTTAACGACATTTTAGCCCAAAATTTGAAAGAATTCGTCCCACTTTTTGATGAATACAGGGTAAAAAATTTAATTCCTTTGGGAAAGAACAGGAAGCTATCTTTATTTGGTGACAAAAAGTACGAAAATTGTCCTGATGTATTCTCATATGTTTATCAAACTTCATTTAAAGCAAGTTTTTCTTGTGTTGCACAAAATCACAGACACAGAAGTGAACATTCTTTTATATATCTGCTTGACAATTTTGAATTTTATATTCCAGAAATATTAGATGATAATGAGAATTTAAAAGATGAGTGGTCAAAAGATATGAAAAGTATTGCTGATATATATCCGCAGGGAACACTAGTTAAAGTCGTACAAACTGGTAACCTAGACACACTACTCCTTAAGGCTACTGAAAGAGTTTGTGGACAAGCTCAACTTGAGATTATGAGACATACTGTTAACACCATAGAAAACTTCATAAATAATTCAGAGTATGGCTATATTTTAAAAGATTTAACAAATGGTGCAAATGCAAAATGTAAATATAAAAACAGTAAATGCTCTTCCCCATGTATTTTTGGAGCAAATCAATATAATAGAAAGATATAGGTGATAATCATTATGAATAAAATTTTTGTAATAGAAGGAACTGATGGTTCAGGAAAACAAACTCAAACAAACTTAATTTATAAACGCTTACTAAAAGATGGAAAGGAAGTTTTCAAAACTTCCTTTCCAAACTATGATAATCAAAGCTCTGGTCCAGTTAAAGAATACCTATCAGGCAATATTAGTTATAATCCAAATAGTATTTCATCCAAAGCTGCTTCATTATTTTACGCAGTAGATAGATATATCAGCTATAAAGAAAACATAGAAAAATATTATTTGGATGATAAAACAATAATTCTATTTGATAGATATATTTCGTCAAATCTTCTTCATCAAGGTGGTAAAATTTTAAAAAATACTAACAACTTAAATGAACTAGATACTTTTAGTGAATGGGTTATAAACATAGAAGAAAATGACCTTGAGCTTCCTTCACCTACTATTGTGTTTTTCTTACATGTTCCAACAGAATATACCATTTCACTTATGAAAGAAAGAGAAAATAAATATTCACACACTGAGAAAAAAGATATTCATGAATCAGATTGTGATCATTTAAAAAACGCAGAAAAGTCTGGATTATATTTTGCAAAAAAATTTAACTGGAAAATAATTGAATGTGTAAAGAATGGAAAACTAAGAAGCATAGAAGATATTAATAACGAAATATACTCAATCATTGAAAAATATATATAAAAAGGCGTCGTATTTACGGCGTCTTTTATAATTGACTTACAAAATTTATTATGTTATAATTCACCCCAGGTGATAAATTTGAAAATATATGTTATGAGACATGGTCAAACGAACTGGAACATAAATAAAATTTTACAAGGACAAACAAATATTGATTTAAATGAAACTGGAATAAATCAAGCAAAAGCCAAAATTGAAGAAATAAAAAATCTAGATATAAATTTAATTTTTTGTTCACCTTTAAATAGAGCGGCACAAACTGCAAAAATAGTTAGTAACAGGAAAATTCCAATTATATATAACGATTCTTTAACTGAAAGATGCTTTGGAGATTTTGAAGGTAAAAAAAGTTTGGAATATAGTAACGAGTATTACAATTATAATGCGAACTTACAGACAAACAATGTTGAACCAATACAAGATTTGTGTAATAGAGTATACTCTTTTTTGGACGAAATACCCCGCACATACAAAGATAAGAAAATTTTATTAGTTACACACGGTGCCACAGCTAGAGCAATAAATTCATATTTTAATGGTCTATCAAAAGATGGATATGTAGAAAAAATTTCAATTGATAACTGTACTCTAAAAGAATTTGAATATTTTAATTTCTAAAAAAATTATACAAATATAAATTTAACTCATTTCACAACTTTTTATATTTATTCATTTTTATTTGACTAATATTGACATAAAATGTTTTGTGTGATATTATATATGTAACAAAATTGTAAAGGAGTTTTAAAATGAAAATTTCCGTCGATGAAAAAAAATTCAAATCTATTTTTTCAAAAAATTTAAGAAAATGTAGAATGGAGAAAGGATTTACACAATATGATATAGCTAACATGCTATCTATAAAAAGATGCACTTATACAAAATGGGAAACAGGAGTTTCTTTTCCGAATCTGGCTTATTTATTCAAACTTTCAAAAATTTTGAAAACAAACATGAACAAATTTTTCAATGGAATTGAATGGGAATGGGGCTAATGCCTCATTCTTTTTTAAGCTTTTTGAATTAATTACATAAAACCACTTGATTTTTGAATTAAATTATGTTAAAATGTTTTGGTAATAACGATATTTTATAATTCAAGGAGGTGTAACTCGTGCCAAATATTAAATCAGCAAAGAAAAGAGTTAAAATAATTGACAAAAAAACTGCTCAAAATAGAGCTACAAAAAAAGCATATAAAGAAGCTATAAAAGCTTTTGAAGCTGCAGTAGAAGGAAATGCTAAAGATAAACAAGAATTATACGCTAAAGCAGTTAGTATGGTAGATAAAGCTTGGTCTAAAGGTGTTTTAAAGAAAAATACAGCATCTCGTAAAAAAGCTACATTAACAAAATTATTAAATAAGTAAAACTACTCATTCATGAGTAGTTTTTTTATTACCAAAATCTATCTAAAAATATTTACATTCCAGGCATTCCTGTTCTTAGCTGTCCCCTAGTTTGTAGACCTCCAATTCCATTTATTCCCTCTCTTGTATTAGACAAGATATTTGCTAAAGGAATATATTTATCTACCGGAGTATACGCTATAGTCTCCGCTACAATAAGAGGATCCATCATATCAATTAAAACTCTTTTAGGTGCACTGGCAAAATTTGCTCCTGCAGATACTATAGCCTCATAATAGCTTTGACAAGCGCCTGCAAATATAACTAAATTATCAAGATTATGTTCATAACGCCTTGCTTCTAATACACCTTGTACATAATACCTAGAATTTTTATAATTATCTATATTGTATATATCATTTCTTTTTTTCATAAAAGCATCATGTCCAGTAAGTATTAATATATTAGGTCTTATACGCTGCAGTAATGAATATACCTGTTTATATTGTTCATTTTCAGGTATATTATATACATATGCTGTTAAGCCCATTCTTTTATAATTTTTTTTACATTTTTCAGAATATTCAGAATCTCCGATCAATATGAAGTATAACTCCAGGCTTTTTCAACACTTCTTCTTTTTTATATATGTTAGGATTATCGTATGAGTTTATTTGATCTCTTATAAAACTATTATAGTTATTATAATTGTTATACCCATTATATTTCTTGTTTATGTTAGTATAACATCTACTCATTCTTATATGTCTTGATTCTTCAATTTTTTTCATTCTTTTATCCATTTCATCTTTATTAATATGTTTCAAATCAAACATTGGTGCATCAGCCACAATTCTTACAGTAATTCCGAACTAAATCTACTATTTCATTTCTTATATTAACTACTCTAAACATAATGTCAAAATTATATGATTTTCTTGCAACGATATCTCCAACCTTAAACGTTTCCATAAAAAAAACACCTCATACAATATTGTATTCCTACAACATGTAAAAAGTGATTTTTTCTTAATGATACATTACGTTATTAAGTAATCCATAAGAAAGAGCCATCATTATAACACTTGCCATTAAGACACCTAAAGTAATTGCAAGCATTGCTTTCTTTTTATTCATTCCAAGTACACTAGCAACTAAAGCACCTGTCCATGCACCAGTTCCAGGAAGTGGAATTCCAACAAATAGAACTAAAGCTATAAATTCTCCCTTTTCAAATTTACTTTTATTTTTTTCTGCTTTTTTTTCTAGTTTTTCTACTACTCCTCTAAATAATTTTGTTTTTTTCATCCAATTAAATATTGGAGTTAAAAACATAAGAATAAAAGGAATTGGTAATAAATTTGCAACAATTGCAATCGGATAGGCAATAAAAGGACTTAAGTTTAATGCTCCAGCAGCAAGTAATCCTCCTCTTAATTCAAGTATTGGAAGCAAAGAAACAACAAAAACTATAATTTCTTTTCCCAAAGGTGTACTTGCAAATCCACCAAACATACCTAATATTCCATCTACTAATCCTTGAGCCATATTTTCTCTCCTTTTCAACCATGTAATATTATATTTAAAATATCTAAAAAAATCAATACATTTTAATATTTTTATCTATTATTTTACTAATATGTATATTTTTTATACTTGCACTATCTACTGTAACTCCTTCACCCATATTTGGATGACTATGAGAATATATTAAATCAACTATAAATAATGACACTAGTACTACACAAATTGGAATTATAATATAATTTGATATTTTGCCGAAAATTTTACTTAGTTTTGGTGCTAAAAGATAAACCACAGCACAACCACCTATGCCAAATACTATTGCACCTTCTAAACATACTCTTCCATTTATATTCACCAAATAATTACTATAATCCCACCATCTTACTCCTCTTGTTACTTCTAAGTACCAACTAGTAAAATATTCAATAATTGTACAAAGAACTGTCATTGAAAAGAAAGTGATAACTGGTTTTTTAAATACTTTTCTAAGTAATAGTAAAATAAGTACGCCTCCACTACCATATATTGGAAGCCATGGTCCAAATAATACTCCCCTATTCACTAGTTTACCAGTTTGGACAAGTACAAGACACACTTCCCAGATCCATCCAATGAATGAAAATACAAAAAAGAATAAAATATAATCTGTAATTTTATACCATTTTCCATAATCATTTTGTGGGTTAGATAGCTTTTCTTTTGTACTTTTTATTCTATCTTTTATCATATTATTCTTCCTCCTCTTCTATCTTTGAGGAAACATTAAGTTCATCTTCTTTTACGATTTCACTATTTATAGCTTCTTCTTTTAATGTTGTATATAACCTTGCAAAACTTGCTGAGTTATATGCATTAGCATAAAATATTCCAACAATACCAAATGTTAAACTTGAAAGTATATTCCATAATATAAAGGAAAGTTCAAATATGAAAGTTTTCCATTTTTGACCTTTCATCATCTGTTTACTAATCTCAAAAGCTCTTTTTCTTTTTATATTTGGATTATCAGCTACAATATATGGTATCATATAATATTCATAACTTTTAATAATTCCAGGAACTATTAATAAAATACTCCATAAAAAGATAGATATTTCTTTAACAAGCATTACAAAAACAGCATTTAAGTAACCTTTTTCTTTAAAAATAGTTAAAAGTTCTAATATACTAACTTTTTCCTTCTGATTCTTTATAAAAAATCTCTTTGAACCAACAGATACTGGTAATCCTATAAATATTATAAATAATATTGTTACAATAGCAGCAAGCCAGAAGAATCCTCCTGAAAATATTTTTAAAATCCAATTAAAATGGCTAGTATATACTGACAATGTATCTGCAGCAATTTTTTGAGTATTACTTAATTTATCATTTAAACTTTCTTTATAATCTGTTATATCTATACTCTTTAAGAAAATTTCATCTTTTTCTTCTATAGCCTTTCTAATTATTGTATAATTATCAACGTTATCTGATGTTTGATGAATTATTCCGACTGAATCAGCATATTGTATTCCTAAAAATGCAAGTATAAAACATATACCTATTGCAGCCCAATAATTCTTTCTTAAATCAGATTTAGCCTGTTTTTTTAACTCTTTTCTTACCCACATATCTTTCCCTCCACAAATTAAAACAAAATGTGACATTTTTTTTATTATAGCATAAAAATTTAGGCTATTCAACCTGATACAATATAATATTTTATATTTTTATGCGCATAATAACACTAGTGGTGTTTTAATTAACATTTACTGATTGTTTAAATATACAACGTTTTGTTATATCATATATACATAGGTTTTAAGGTGATTAAATGAAGAAGAATGAAGCAGGAATAATAGATCAAAAAGCTTTTGGAAAGAAAATAAAAGATGCTAGGAAAGCAATTAAACTTACACAATTTGAATTAGCCGAAAAAATAAATGTATCACAGAATTTCTTAGGTGATATTGAAAGAGGAATTAAACTTCCAAGTGTTCCAAAATTAATTGTACTTTCAAATGTACTAAATTTAAGTTTAGATAGTATGTTTTCGGCTTCACTAAATAGTTTAATTGAAGAGCCAAAAGAAATATACTTTACAGATAAACAACTTTCAGTGATGTCAAAAATAATCAACATGGTAAATGATAATTTTTAATTAGTGTAATAAATCCCAGACTATATCTTTAGTCTGGGATTTTATAAAATTTTAATGCATTGTTATACACATTTTCCACAATCAATTCTTCATTTACATTTTTATATTCAGCAAGCTTTTTACAAATATATTTTAGATTTGTTGAATTATTTATAGTTCCTCTAAGTGGAACAGGTGGAAGATACGGTGCATCTGTTTCTACAACAATTTGTTCTAAAGGAATCTTTTTTAAATAATCTCCAAAACTAGCTGCTCTTTTATATGTAATATTTCCACCAAATGCAACGGTATACCCTCTCTCCAACACTAATCTTACTAGGTCATCTGTTGGATTAAAACAATGTAGTAATACTCCATATTCTGCTTTTTTCTCATTCTTTAAAATTTTATAAGTTTCTAAAGATGCATCCCTTGTATGCACCAGTATTGGAAGTTTAAGAGTATTTGCAAGTTCAATTTGCTCTATAAAACAATTTATTTGTTCAAATTTGTCTTCTTTGCTGAAATGATAGTCAAGTCCTATTTCACCTATTGCAACAATTTTTTTATTATCTTCATTCTTATACATATCATATAAATCTTGAACTTTATCTCCTTTAGCATTATATGGATGTATACCAATAGATGAATATATGAAACCATGTGTATTTGCAAGTTTTATACACTCTAATGATTCCATTACACTTGCTCCTACATTTACTATATATTCTACATTTTCAGCTTTACATTTATTTAATATTTCTTCTCTATTTTCATCAAATGCTTTATCGTTATAATGTGCATGAGTATCAAAATATTTCATAAAATATTCTCCTTTATTTTTTTGTATCTATTTTTGTTGGTAACGTAACTATTACCTCTGTTCCTTTATTAACTTCACTACGTATATCAATAGTACCATTATTTCCTTCAATCATCTCTTTTACAATTGAAAGACCTAATCCTGTTCCGCCAGCTTTTCTACTTCTTGCCTTATCTACTCTATAAAATCTTTCAAATATTCTGTCTAAGTCTTTGGCTGGTATTCCTATTCCATTATCAACAACCTTAAAATATGCATTAGAATTTACTGAGCCAACATAAACAGTAATAATCCCTCCATCTGGTGTATATTTTATACTATTACTTACAATATTTATAATTACACGTTCAATTGCATCTCTATCTGCATATACTTGAGCTGGTTTATTACTCACAATACATTCCAATTTATGTTTCTTTTGTTCAGCTTGAAATCTCATTTTTTCACATACACCTAAAGCTAATTCATCAAGAGAAAACATCATTTTTTTCCAACTAACTTTTTTATAATCAAATCTTGATAACTGAAGTAAATCTGATACTAATCTTCCCATTCTATTTGCTTCTTGATTAATAACTTTAGAAAATCTTTTTATTTCTTCATAAGTAAGATCTCCATTCATTATAGTTTCAGAGTACCCTTTTATGGATGTAAGAGGAGTTTTTAACTCATGTGAAACATTCGAAACGAATTCTTTTCTAAGATTATCCAGTTTTACATTTTCTGTTATATTTCTTACCATCATTATAACTCCCATAGGAGTTAAGTTATCACTAAAGAATGGAACAAAAACAATATTTAATGAATTTCCTCCAACTGTCGTCTTAGCTTCTATTGTCTTATAATTAGGCAAGTACATTACTTTATCAAAATCAAGATTTATTTTTAATCTCTTTACTATTTTTTCAAATGTATCATCAGTAGAGCTTAAAGCTAAAAGTCTCATTGCTGATTTATTTATATGTATAACTTGCCTTGACACATTAAAGGCAACCACTCCATCAGCCATGTGTTCAAGTATTATTTCTGTTTTACTTTGTTGTCCTGTAAGATCAAAGCTATTTTTTTGTATTATTTGAAACATGTCCATATATGCATTAGTAAAATCTTTTATTTCCTTAAGATTTCCATATTCATCTAAATGCCTTGGTTCACTTACTTTACCACTTGCTACAAGTCTCATATTTTTTTCAATTTTCTTTAGTGGTAAAGTTATCATTTTTATTGTAATACTATTTAAAATTAATGTTATAATTATAAACCCCATTAAAATTAAAACATTTTTTAATGAGAATAAATTATTTACATCAATAACTTTCCCACATAAAAGTATAGTAGTTATATATACTATAACTACCAATACTATATTTATTAATTTGATGTTTAAATTTATAGAACCTTTCATAAAACATCTCCCATAAACAATTAATTAGAAACGTAATATCCCATTCCCCTTTTTGTTTGAACATATTGTGGATCAGCTGTACTTTTTTCTATTTTTTCTCTTAAACGTCTAACTGTTACATCCACAGTTCTTGCGTCTCCATAAAAGTCATAACCCCAAACACCTCTTAAAATTTGTTCTCTAGTAAAAACTTGATTTGGAGCAGAAGAAAGCATTTTTAAAAGCTCAAATTCCTTTATAGTAAGATCAATAGTCTTATCACCAATAATTGCTATATACCTTTCAGGATCAATTATCATATCCTTTATTTTTATTTTGTTTTTTGAAGATTTCTTTTCTTCTTCATCCTCAGGTAAGACATGTTTTCTAAGATTTGCTTTTACTCTAGCAATTACTTCTCTTATACTAAAAGGTTTTGTCATATAGTCATCAGCACCTAATTCTAATCCTATTATTTTATCTACAACTTCCTCTTTAGCTGTAAGCATTATAATAGGGCAAGTTAAATGTTTTCTTATTTCCTTACAAACATTAAATCCATCTATTTTTGGGAGCATTAAATCTAAAAGGATAAGATCTGGTTTCACAGATAAAGCAACATTTATTGCTTGTTCACCGTCATAAGCTACTGTTGTAGCAAACCCTTCTTTTTCTAAATTAAATTTTAATATATCTACTATTGGTCTTTCATCATCAACGATTAAAATTCTCTTATCATTCATATATTTCACCCCATAATCCGAACTGCATTAATTATATCATGTTGAAAAAAATATTTCTACATTTTAATGAAATATTTTTAATTTTTTTGTCATTTTTTTGTAACCTTGTAATATTTTTGTTATATGCATGAAAAAAGAATTAGAGAAATTAAACTACTACTTCATTTTAAAATCTTTTATGATAAATATTTTTAAATTATTTTTAACCAAAAAAGGTTACACTAGTAATATTTAGTGTAACCTTTTTATTATACATATATTATCTGATTTATTTTCTTCTTAGATATGTTATTAAAATTATCAATAAAGTTGTCATCTCTTTTAGTAAGCGCAAGAAATAATTTATCATTTTTATCTTCTAAATTTATATCTTTAATTTTTCTTTTTAAATTATTTATTATCCCTTTACTTCCATCTATTACTTTTACATTAGGAAATAATCTCTCAAAATTTTCTTTAAAAAGTGGAAAATGTGTACAACCTAAAACAATATGACTAAATTTGCTTAAATCATATTTACTTAATTTCTCTTGTATATATTTATCTACTCTTTCATCATGTATATTATTTTCAGCAAATTCAACTAATTTATCTAAAGGTAATAACTCAACTATATCATTTATGTGTAAATTAGTTATTAAATTTTTCAGCTTTTCTTCTTTTAATGTTATTGTTGTCGCAGTTACTAAAATATTTTTTCTTTCCTTATCATCTGCTGCTACCTTAACTGCCGGTTCAGTTCCTATAAAACAAATATTTTGATATTTTTTTCTTAATTCTTTTATGCAAAGAGCCGTTGCAGTGTTACAAGCAATAACTATTATTTTACAACCATTTTTTACTAAAAATTCAATATTTTGGAATACATATTTTTTTACCTCATTTTTATCTTTTATTCCATATGGAGTATTTTTGTTATCAGCTAAATAAACATATTCTGCTTTTATATTTTCCTTTAAAGCCTCATTTAAAACAGTTATTCCTCCAAGTCCAGAGTCAAAAAATCCAATTTTCATATTTTTTCCTTTCATTTGCATATTTTATTTTTTTTTTGCCAATAATATTTATATAACTATGTTCATAGTTTAAATATATTATACTATATTTAATCTACTATACTATAACAATATAAAGTATAGTGAAAATAGGTGGCTTTTTGCCACCTATTTATTTTTACATTTGTGTCCTACCCTCTAAAGCTTTTATTAATGTGATCTCATCTGTATATTCAAGATCTCCTCCAACAGGTATTCCATGCGCAATTCTTGTTACTTTTATTCCAAGAGGTTTTATAAGTCTTGATATATACATAGCTGTCGCTTCTCCTTCAACTGTAGGATTTGTTGCAAGAATTACTTCTTTTATACTATCATCTTTTAATCTCTCAAGTAATTCTTTAATCTTGATATCTCCAGCAGATATGTTATTCATAGGTGATATTGATCCATGAAGTACATGATATTTTCCTTTATATTCATGTGTCTTTTCCATAGCTATAACATCTTTTACATTTTCTACAACGCAAATAGTTGATTCATCTCTTTTTGAATTTGAGCATATATCACAAGGGTCCTTTTCAGTTAAATTATAACAAATTGAACAAAACTTAACATTCTTTTTTGCTTTTACTAAAGTTTCAGAAAATTCTTTAGCAACATTTTCATCTGATTCTAATATATAAAAAGCTAATCTTACTGCTGTTTTATGCCCAATTCCAGGTAATTTTTCAAACTGATTTATTAATTTATTAACTGTTTCCGAATACATATTAATTCCTTAGAAAAGTCCTGGTATATTAAGAGATCCTAGTTCAGATTGCATCATTGAATCAGCTTTATTTAACGCTTCATTTACAGCTGTAAGTACCAAGTCTTGTAACATCTCAACATCATCAGGATCTACTACTTCTTTTTTTATCACAATCTCTTTTATTTTTTTATCTCCTGTTGCTTTAACAACAACAGCACCACCACCAGCAGAAGTTTCAATTTCTTTTTTAGCAACTTCTTCTTGTTTTTCTTGCATATCTTTCTGCATTTTTTGTGCTTGTTTTATCATATTTTGCATATTTCCCATTCCTCCTGGGAATCCACCAAATTTTGCCATTTATATCATCCTTTCTCTAACTTTATACATTATAATATATTAATTTTAGTTTTTCAATCAATATTTGTATAATTTATATCTTTTTCATTAAATAGTTCTTCAATTTTAAGTTTTTCACCATTTTTATTTTCATCAAGACCTATCTTTACAGCTACATCATTATTATACTTATCTTTAAAGCATTCTTTTATTGTATCTATATTATTCATATCTTTTAAAACATTATACGCAAACGAATTAGTTGTAATAATAGCAAGTGACTTATCATTAAAATATAGTTTTGCACTAGCAAGTGATGAGTATATCTTTATGTGTCCCTTTTGCAATATATATCTCTTAAACTCATCTGATCCATTAAATTCATTCATATTTTCAAGATTTTTAGATATTTTACTATTTTGAGCACTGACCTCACTATCATTTGACGATTTAGTTTTATTTACTACTACATCCTTATTAATTTTATTTTCTAAATTTCCTTGAGGATTTTGACTTACACCATTTTTCTTTAATGAAATTATTTCATTTTCTAAATTCTTTATTTTTTGATTTAATATTTCCACAACATTACTATTATCCTTGTTATTATTTGTGCTTTGTACAGCTGTATTTACATTACAAATCTCAACCATAACAGATTTTAATAATATTTCTGGTTTAGCAGAATTTTTTAAATCATTGTCTAATTTTGATAATCTATCTATAATATTTATTGTTCTTTTTTTCTTCTCATCATCTTTTTCTTTTATTAATATTGCTAAGAACTTTTCATTTAAGCTTGAAACAAGCTGCCTCAAATCTTTTCCCTTTATTATTATCTCATCAATATTCTTTAAAATATCAATTACATTTAAATTATATGTATCATCTACAATTTTATTTAATATATCTTCATCAATAGCTCCTATAATTTTCTTAACATCATCTAATTTTAGTTCATCATCCATTTCAGATATACATCTATCTAATATACTTATACCATCTCTTAATGCTCCATCAGCAAGTTTTGAAACATATTCACATACACCGTCTTCATACTTTATATTTTCTTTATCACATATATATTTAAGTCTTTTAGCTATATTTTCTTCTGATAGTCTATCAAAATCAAATCTTAAGCATCTAGACAAGATAGTAACTGGTATTTTATGCTTTTCAGTTGTAGCAAGTATAAATATTACATTTTCAGGTGGTTCTTCTAATGTTTTAAGTAAAGCATTAAATGCACTTGTAGTAAGCATATGTGCTTCATCAATTATATATACTCTATACTTAACGTCGACAGTTGCATATATAACTTCTTGCCTTATTTGCCTAATATTTTCAACGCTATTATTTGAAGCAGCATCCATTTCAACTACATCAGTTGTACTACCTTCAATTATATTTTTACACACCTCACACTCATTACAAGGTTCTCCATCTTTTGGATTTAAACAATTTATAGCCCTTGCAAAAATTTTAGCAGCTGATGTTTTTCCTGTTCCTCTTGTTCCACTAAAAATATATGCATGTGATATTTTACCTGATTTTATTTGATTTTTTAGTATTTTTGTAACACTCTCTTGACCTACCATATCACTAAATGTTTGAGGTCTGTATTTTCTATATAACGCTATATATGCCATATATATCACTCCCATAAAAAAGCCATCAAACACATAGAGTATAATGCTTATTGCTGCTTCCTTCCGGACCTGACAAGGTTCACAAAAACTCTATCATTTGATGGTAAATACATTATACAATAAAAAAGTTAAAACTTCAAGTACTTTCTAAAATTAAAAATAAAATTATCCTTTAAATAAAAAACATAATCATTTAAATTTTCTCTTTTTACTCCAATACCTGCAGTTGCAAGTTCATATCCAGGAAGTTTTAAACTAATACTACAAGCACTTAATTTATCAGAACTATCCATAATATTAAGATCAAAAGATAGCTCAAATTTTAAATCATCAATATTCATACCTGTAAGAGATATAAGCGTTCCATCAAATTTAACTATTTTAGTGTTTTCAGGAACTTTAACATCTTTTGCAAAATTCATATTATCAATTTCTATTTCAATTAAATATTGATTTTCTTTTTCACTTGAATATATATCTACTCTTTGATTTTTCATATTCTCTGATAACTTAGTTTTTTCATTTCTATCAGGTTGAGTAATATACATTTCTCCCATTTTATTTGGAAGTTTAACTTTTATATTATCAATATACATTTCCTTTATTTCTGATTCTTTTGGAATAAGTAAAGATAACACATTCTTTTGAGATAAATCAAGTAAAAGATCTGATATCATACTTTGTTCTTTGTTCTCTTGTTTTTCTTCTACTGTAACTAAAGATGTTATTAAAGCATCATTTGTCCTAAAAGTGCCTTGGTTAATTTTCCCTTTATTATTGAGTAAAATATAAAAAGTTAATGCTATAATAGCAATGGAAACTATTATTATTAAAATTATTAATAAAGCTTTATTATTTTTTTTCATATACTCCCCCATTTATTACTAAAATTATACTACAAAGATATGAAAAATACAACAAAAAAAATTATATATTAAAAAAATAGAACTAAACCATTAATGCTTAGTTCTATAATATTTTAATTATTATCACTTCCAAATAATTCATCAAATTTCTTTTCAAGTTCTTTTTGTAAATCAAACTCTTTATTTTCATTAGGTACATTTGAAGTGTTTGTGTTTACCATTTGATTATTTATTACTGGTGGTTGTGGATTATTTGTTATAACTTGAGATTGAGTAGTTGCTGCTCTATTTCTTTGTTCTAAAATCTGCCTTGCTTTTTCTTCTCTTCTTTTTAAATGTTCTCTTACATCCATAACTTTTACAGGTACATCATCAGTTTTTGGCATTTCAGATATATTATGAATTTCATATTGTTTTGCCACATCTCTCATTGGATGATATTTAAAATACCATGCTTTTTTTGCTCTTATAGGTTTTAATGTTCTAACTAAAAGAATTTCTTCATTTGGATCCAAACGTTTAAGTTCATCAACGGTCATAAGATCTCTTCCCTGCTGTTGATGGCTAATAGAAACTCCTTGTTTTTCTCTTTCATCTTTATCTTTATTTACAGATTTACTCTTTACTCTTATTGTCTTTTGTCCTAAACTTTTAGAAAAATATTCACATGTTTTTATTGATTGACTTCCCAAAAATAGTTGTGTGTCACAGTTACCAATTATATTTTCATATGTGTCTTTATACAATGATTCAAGTTGATCTAAAGATTGAACAACTATAGAAATACTTATGCCTAAACTTCTTGTAGTACTAAGTTTTTTATTAAAATCTGGTATTTGACCAATATTTGCAAATTCATCAAGTAAAAAATATACCTGGTGATTTAATGTTCCACCATTCCTATCAGCCTGTAAATATAACTTTTGTAACATCTGGCTGAAAAAAATAGTTGATATAAAATCATATGTACTATCTGAAGCTGAAGTTATAACAAACAGTGCGACTTTTTTATTACCCAAATCATCAAAATCTATATTATTTGATGTAGTGATTTTTTGCATTGCAGGTGTATCAAATGCTGTAATTTTAGCGATGGTTGATACAACAATACTTTGCATTGTTTTATCTGCTGCTGTACTAAAGTTTTCATATTCTTTTCTTCCTGGATGTTCAGGTTTTAATTCATCAATAAATAATTTTTTAAACACAGTATCATCTGCTCCACCAGCTCTTATTATATTTATACAACTTGATAAATTTTGTTCTTCTTCTGGTAATACAGATATAACATAATATATTGCAGCTTTAAGTAACATTTTTGCAGTTTCATCCCAAAAAGGATCACTTGAAGCAGCTCCTTCTTTTTTTGTTCCCATTACTATAGTGTGTGCAATTACATCTACACTTTGATGGTCAATTATATGTGCAAGTGGATTATATCTATCACTATATTCGGGATTTACTAAATTAAATGCTCTAACCTCATACCCATTTGCCTTCAAATATCCTGATGTTTCTCTATATAATTCTCCCTTAGGATCTGTTATTACATATGAACCCAGACACTGTAAAATATTAGGTTTAATATAACAAGCTGATTTACCAGCACCTGATCCGTCCAACAACTAAAACGTTTTTATTAATTAAAACTTTTTTAAGATCAGTTCCAAGATAATGGTCTTTACTTAAAATAAAACCTGATTTTTTATTTAATAATTCTCTACCATCACTTGTTTTTTCATATTCTTCTCCATGCTTTGCCCAATCACTTGATCCACTCTCTATACCATCATATTCACTCTCTTTTGCAAATTTTATCTTCCAAGCAATAAACAATATAATTGTAATTACTAAAGTCCAAAATGACCATTTTATAAATCCGAAAAAATCTAAACCAATTGCTGTTATAAATTTAAAGTTTGTTATATTTTGTATAAATCCATCTATACATGCAGAAAAAATACTCTCTCCTGCTTCCTTTGCTCCATGTGCACACACGAACAAAGAGCCTACGATTACTATATCAAATAAAGCGTAGACTATTAAAAATGGTATAAATTCTCTCCATAACTTTTTAATTTTTTGTTCCATATTTCATCCAACCTCTTACAATTCTTTTGTTATCCTTTTATATTATCAAATCATCTGCTCCATCATCAATACTCTTATCCTCTGGTTCTTGTTCTTCTTTTTCATCTTTTACAACAGTACCATCATTATTAGGAATTTGAACTCCTTTTTCTGCAAACTCCTTAATTTGTGCTTTATGTTTTTGTTCAATTTCTTCTTCTAATGTTCTTTTAGTTTGTTCGTCAATTCCTAAATTTAAGGCACCTAAACTTATTGTTTTTTTATCAAGTACCTTTGATTTACTCTTTAAAAGCGCAACCAAATCTTCGAATACAACTGCATCTATATGTACATTTCCATTTATCATATTAAAATTCCTCCTTCAACTACATTTATTACTACGTTTAAACTACATCTATTACTATATTTCTGAATTATTTTTCCTCATCAAACCTTAACTCTAATACTATATATGGCTTATGTGGTAAAATTTTGCATTTACCTTTAACCTTTCCAGTAACTGGATCAGTATATAGCACAGGCTTTACCTCTTCACCTGTTTGAGTATCTATTATTGAGAATGTTCTTTTCATATTTGGTGTATATTCTACTTCTTTATATTCAACACCTTCTTGGTTATATAAAGAACCATAACTTAGTGGAACATTAGTCTCTATTGCTCTAAAGCCCTCAGAGTTTAGTTCACCTGTACTAAGTATTGCTTTAGAGTTAGTAAGAGTAAGTAATACTATAAGTTGTTTTTCGTCATTGTTAGGTCTTATTAAATTAAACTCTTTTCTAATTCTTCCATTTTCATTTGTATCAATACACTCTATTTTTTGTAAAGATAAAAGTGCATTTCCTCTTTTATACTCTTCTTCATTTTTTTCAACTAAGAAAGCTATTGTGCTCATACCTGGCATATCAACAACTTCAAATTTATTCATTTGTATTAAAGGTTCCATATCATACCTCTTTCTTAGATTATCTCTACCCTATTTATAATTATACTATATATATAAACTAATATCAATACATTTTTTAAAATTTTCATCTTTTTATGCGAATTTTTATGTAAAATAATCGTTGACATTGTCAATTAATGTCAACGATTATTTATCAGCTACCACCAGTACCAACTTTTATTACTTGTTGTTGTGCATTATATTTATCTCTTGAAAGCAATCCTGAGCTTATAACTTGACCGTTTAATTTTTTTGTTATATAGCTTTCAGATGTATAACCATTTACTCCAGCTGTTGTAACAACTTGCTTTCCATAAGGTATGCTACTATCATATTCATATCTAGTTGTATAAGGAATTGTTCCAGTAGTTTTTTGTGATAATATAACTTCTGGATCGTTATTTTGTTTAGTACCATATATACTAACATTTAAACTTCCGCTATATGAAAATGAAGTAACAATTTTTATTGGCGTTTCTCTATTATTTTTAAACTTAAAGTCTAAAACTGGACTATACACTGTAGCATCTCTACTAGGTGGAACGTATCCAACTGGTAATCCATGCTGATGTCTTTCAACAATTTCAAGGTTAGCCATTAACACTGTATTATATAATGTTGATACAGTTTGACAAATTCCTCCACCCATCTCATCTACAGTTGTACCACCCTTAAAAGTTGCAGCTGCTTGATATCCCTTTGATGCAGTAGTTTCTCCTATATTATTATTATATGAATAAGTTTCACCAGGCAGGATAACAACGCCATTCATATATGAAAGAGCTATTTTTAAGTTATTGCTTCTTGCATAGCTTCCTGCAGGAAAATACGTTGTATATCCTGCTAATTTTTCATTGCACATATCTGCTGAAATATCTACAAGTTTAACTTTAGGTTCAATCTTTGTTACTTTAAATTCAATTGTTTTACCTTCTTCTTTGTTTTCAGGAAGATCTAATAACTCTTTTAATTTATTAACATCAAAATCAAAACCAACTACTTCTGCTACATATTTATTTGGATTTACAGTTTTATCAACATATGCATCCTTCGCATCCCTTTTTACTTCAGAATAAACTTTATCAGCATCTAAACTTTGAGGCGTTCTTTTTATAGTATTCAAATCATAGGTATTCTGATTTCTACTTTCAAATGCCTTAACAATGTTACTTTTTTCTTCATCATAATTTATTGAATTTCCAGTTTTTCCATTTACAATTACAATTTTAGCTTCTTTTTCATCTAGACTATATGATGCATCATTATATCTATCTTTTATAGTTAAATCGACATTTTTCATGATATTATCTAAACTATTTATATCATAACTATATGCAGGCTCAATTATCTTTTTTGAAAACAACGCTTTTAATATATTAAAATTATTAACAAAAATATTACTATCTCTACCGAAATTCATTACATTTTGGACTGTTTTATCAATATCAAATTTAAAATCAAAATCTTCTGCTTTTATAGTATATATATTTTCGCCATCTTGATATATATCAATTTTTTCACTGGAATTTAAATTATTTGAAATGTTAGTAATAGTTTGAATTACTTCTTCAGAACTTTTTCCAGAAAAATTTTCATTAAATAAATACACATTTTTATATACATTTGAATTTAACTTGTTAACACAAGTAATAATTCCAAATATTATACAAATAAATAAAAAAATAGCTGCACAAGTAATAATTATTATTTTATTTTTCTTACTTAGTTTTCTCTTTTTGTTTGCTATATCAGTCTTTGGCGATACTGCAATATCCTTTTTATTATCATCTAATATTTCAATTTTAGAGTCATTTTCTATTAAGTCACTATCTTTTTTACCATCTGTTGGCATACTTGTATTTTCATTTTTTTTTGCCATAAACTCCCCCATACATGAATAACTTATTTATATATTATTACTCATTTCTATACAAAATTATTTCTTTCTTCTAATTAAAACAATAGGAGTAAGTGTCTTTTCTTGACCTGCTGGATTATCTTTTATCATTTTTGCAAGTTCTTCATCATTATATTTTATAACATCTGATTTACCTAAAATTTCAGCATTAAAATCATTTGCATCTACAATCATTGCTTTAATTCCCAATTTTTCATATATCTCATTACAAACGCCAGTTGAATTTTCTGGTATTCTTATTCCAAAATCGTTATAATCTTCAAAAACATGTCCATAAAATCCATCAAGTCCACTAACTTCAGGGCCTGTAATTTCATAAAATACACCTTTTTTACCGAATAATTTACATACTCCACCTGCTATTGCAGCCCAAATTACTTTTAATCTTCCACAAAGATTAATTGCAAATTGCATTTTATATGGATTATCTACTCCACATCCTGCATCAGATCTCATAGCAAACTTAGATAAAAATTTAGCAAGTGCTCCAACTTTCATATCTTTTTTGTATACTACTCTTTTTTGGCATAAAGAAATTATTTTTTCACTAATTGAAACTATATCATCTTCTTCATATATTGGTTTTACATATTTTTCTATAATATCTATATAACTTTCTCCAAGTTTTATATAATGTGTTTGTACGGCATGTCTTAAAAATTTCTCACCGTTTACTTCAATTTCTACATTTTTACCATCTAAGGCTTTAAATTCCATATAAATCACTCATTTCTTTTACATATTAAAAAGTATAATACAAACCCAAAAAAAAGTCAATAAAAACCCATCTAAAAAGATAGGCTTTTGTTAAAGTATTTCATAAGCCGGATTCTGTTTTAAATAGTCATTTATCTAGAATATACATTACTGTATATTTCAAGCCACCAACCACGAAAGATGACGGGCCGTCTTAGCCTTTCTTTTTTGGTGTTGCACCAAGTGGGGTTTACACCAATGCTATATCTCTATAACATTTTGTGAGCTCTTACCTCACATTTTCACCCTTACCATATAAATGGCGGTTATTTTCTGTTGCACTTTCCTTAAGGTCACCCTCACTAGACGTTATCTAGCACTATTGCCCTATGGTGTCCGGACTTTCCTCTTGAATAAATCAAGCGACTATTTGAAATACTTTAACATAATTATTATACCATGAATTTTAAAAAAAGTAAAGTAGTGTAAAACGTTCTCATTTCAAAGTAAAAGACTGACCTAGAAAAAAGTCAGTCTTTTTAATTTATATTATGTTATATATTTTCAGTTTCTTCTTCAGTAAGGATTTTAGCAATATTTACAACTTTTCCTCCATCTGATGTTCTCATTAAAGTTACACCTTGTGTATTTCTACCAAGTACACTAATATCTTTTACATTTATACGTATTACAACACCCGTGTCAGTTATAAGCATAACATCATCTTTATCATTTACTATTTGTACTCCTATAATATGTCCAGTTTTAGCTGTAGTTTTATAAGTTAGAATTCCCTTACCTGCTCTTGCTTGCTCTCTATATTCTTCTACTTCAGTTCTCTTTCCAAAACCATTTTCAGTTATTGCAAGTATATAATCTTCGTCATTTTTAATTGGTTCCATACCAACAACTTTATCATCTTTTGAAAGATTTATACCCTTAACACCCATAGAAATCCTTCCAACAGCTCTTACTTCTTCTTCCTTAAATCTAATTGACATACCTTGTCTTGTAACCATTATAATGCTTGTATTTCCATCTGTAATTCTTACATCTATTAGTTCATCATCTTCTTTTAAAGTTATACCTTGAATTCCAGTTTTACGTATATTAGAATATTCAGAAAGTTTTGTTTTCTTTATAAGACCATTTCTTGTAGCCATAAGTACAAATAATTCATCGTTATAATCATGAACAGGTATTACAGCTGCAATCTTTTCACCTTGTCCAAGTTGTAGTATATTTACAATTGCCATTCCTTTAGCTGTTCTTCCAGCTTCTGGAATTTCATATGCTTTAAGCCTAAATACTCTACCTGTTGTTGTAAAGAACATAATATAATCATGCGTTGATGTAACAAACAAGTGCTCTACAAAATCATCTTCACGTGTATTCATTGCTGTAAGCCCTTTTCCTCCACGTTTTTGACTTCTATATGTATCAGCTGCTATTCTCTTTATGTATCCAAAATGAGTAAGTGTAACAACATTAGTTTCTTCTTTTATTAAACTTTCAATGTCAATATCACCTTCACCGTGAACAATTTCTGTTCTTCTTTCATCACCATATTTTTCCTTTACAGCTTGAAGTTCTTCTTTTACAATATTTGTTACTAAGTGCTCATCTGCAAGAATTGCTCTATATTTAGCAACAAGTTCTAGTAACTCGTTATATTCATTTTCAATTTTTTCCCTTTGTAATCCAGATAATGTTTTAAGTCTCATTTCTAGAATAGCGTTAGCTTGAATTTCATCAAGTCCAAAATTTTTCATTAATCTTTCAGCTGCATCGTCATATGAGGCTCTAATTATTTTTATAATTTCATCAATATGATCAATTGCAATTCTAAGACCTTCTAAAATATGAAGTCTTGCCTCAGCTTTTGCAAGATCAAATTTAGTCCTACGAACTACTATTTCTTCTCTATGTTTTATATAATAATGCAATATTTCATTTAGCTTTAGTACTCTTGGTTGATTATCAACAAGAGCAAGCATTAGCATACTTTGAGTTGTTTGTAATTGAGAATGTTTATATAAAAGGTTTAGCACAACATTTGGATTAGCGTCTCTTTTTAATTCAAATACAATTCTAATACCTTCCCTATCTGATTCATCTCTAAGATCAGATATACCTTCTATTACTTTATCTTGAACTTGTTTAGCAATATCTTTAATCATTTGAGCTTTATTTACTTGATAAGGTATTTCAGTAACAACTATTTTATATCTTCCTCTTGAATCCTCTTCAATTTCAGCTTTGGATCTTACACAAACTTTTCCTCTACCTGTTGTATATGCACTCTTTATTCCTTCTTTTCCTACAATAGTTGCTCCTGTTGGAAAATCTGGGCCTTTAATATATTGCATTAATTCTTCATTTGTAATTTCTGGATTATCAATCTGTGCACATACCCCATTTATTACCTCTGTTAAATTATGTGGTGGAATATTACATGCCATTCCAACAGCTATACCATAAGAACCATTTACAAGCAAATAAGGAAATGCAGCAGGTAAAACTGATGGTTCTTTTAGTCTATCATCATAGTTTGGTACAAAATCAACAGTATCTTTATCTATATCTGTTAACATTTCAAGTGCTATTTTTTGTAATTTAGCTTCTGTATACCTCATAGCGGCTGGAGGGTCGTTATCAACTGATCCAAAATTACCATGTCCATTTACAACTGGATATCTAAGTGAAAAATCTTGTGATAAACGAACTAATGCATCATAAATTGCAGCATCACCATGTGGGTGATAATTTCCCATAACTTCACCAACAATACCTGCTGATTTTCTAAATGGTTTTTCAGGCCAAAGTGCAAGTTCACTCATAGAATATAAAATTCTTCTATGTACAGGTTTTAAACCATCTCTAACATCTGGAAGTGCACGAGAGGCTATAACGCTCATAGCATAATCTATATATGACCTTTTCATTTCTTCCTCAATTTTCACAGGCACAATTGTTTGTGACGATAAAAAGTTTTCATCATTAATGTCCATTTTCATACCTCCATTTAATACCACTTTATTATACTAGAAAAAATACAAAAAAGCAAGCCAAAATTATTGAATTTTAAAGAATTTGTGATATAATGTAAAAAAGTTGAAATACTAAAGGGGACACATATATGAAGTATAAAAATTACTATGAAATATTAAATATAAATAGAAAAAGTACTAGAGACGAAATAAGAAATTCATTTAGAAAACTAGCTAAAAAATATCACCCTGACACTAACAAAACTCCCGAAGCAGAAAGCATGTTTAAAGATATAAATGAAGCTTATGATGTTTTAACAAATGATGAAAAAAGAAGAAAATATGATAGACAAGTAGCAAAATATGGCTATGGAATAGTTGATACAGACTCTAGTCTTTCAAATGTAAAATATGAATTTAAATCAGGTGTTAATGTTATAAATGATTTATTAAACACTATTCTTGGATTTAAAAAAGATGATGCTCAAAACTTTGGAGACATTAATAATGCACCATCCTCTAAGGATGAAAGAAAGACTAAGCAAAAGCCTGAAAAAGGTAAAGATATTATATCAAATATCGAAGTAAGCTTAGAAGAAGGTTTCTTCGGTACTGAAAAAAAGATTGCCATAAAATCATATAAAACAGGTCTTAATACGTTTTCAGTCAACATTCCTATTGGAATACAAAATGGTGACTGTATACGTCTTGCTGCACTTGGTAACCCAGGAAAAAATGGTGGTAAAAATGGAGATTTAATTATTCATGTAAAATTAATACCTGATAATGAATATAAAATAAGTGGAATAAATCTTAAAAAAGATATATTTATTTCACCGGCATTTGCTGTTGTTGGAGGCAAATATAAAATAAAATTATTTGATGAAACAATCTTTGTTTCACTTCCAAAGCACTTAAAAGATGGTGAGATTATAAAAGTCGAAAAGAAGGGTTACATCTCAGAAGATGAAATTCGAGGCGACCTTTTACTAAAAGTTCATATAAAAATGCCTGATGACATATCTGAAAGAGAAGAAAAGCTATATGAACAAATATTAAAAATGGAAAGAAAAAAAATGGCTAGTGAATAAATCATTCACCAGTCATTTTTTATGCTAAGCTCGTTAAAATATGTGCATATTTTTTATTTTCTTCTCCTGTAAAAATATCAAATTCAACTTCACTCTGAGCAACACTTACAAATTCCTTTGTATCGGAATATAGCGAATCAATGTAGTCCTGAGTGCTAAAGCATCCTTTTATATGAGTTAAACATACATTTCTTACTGAACTTTCCAAAACATTGTATACATTTTCTTTTGTAATTCCATGATAACCAGATAACGTTTTAATTCTCTTTACAGGATTACCACCATCTACCATGACAACATCAGTATTTGATATAAATTTTCTAAGCGTGTTGTCCACAGATGCTATATCTGAAGTATATACAAAACTGCTGTAATTTGATGAAATCTTAGTTGCATAGCTTTTTATTTTATCTTCGCAATGATTAGTTTTGCAAAATTCAACAAACATATCACAAAAATAAAACTTACTATTCTCATCAAGTACACTTACTTCAAATACAGAAGAATACTTATTTAATACCTTACCATACCAATCATAGAATTTTTCCGATGTATTACTCATATACACCTTTATTTTTCTATTAGGAAAATTCTCAATCATAAAATCTCCAATAGAGAATAAACCTGCTACATGATCTATATGATTATGAGAAATTACAATTGTTATATTTTCTGGTAAAATATTATTGCATACCACATATTCTATAAACTTTGATTTTATACCAACTCCTGCATCTAATACCAAAAGTTTATTTTGTTTTTGTATAAGATAACTAGATGTTGGTTTAAATCTCGTATTAGGGGCATAAAAGCCCAAAGCTTTACAAAAAGTATTCACTTTTCTCTCCTCCATTTTTTAATTAAATATAGTTTATGTATTTTTATAAATTTATTATATATTAAATTTGAACAGTTGTCAATGTTATAATATTAAATAAATTTATTAATAATTACAAAAATATATCACAAAACACATTTATGTCTTGTGATATATTTTATTTTATTCTATTTTATTTTCTTTTTCTTTAATCTTATATCTTCACCAATAAATTTACATATGGTAAAATTACCAATTAGTCTTGATAATATTCTTTCATCATATCTATTATATAAATCATTTAAACTTAAATTTGTTGAAATAACCATCTTTTTATTATTTAAAAGTCTAGTATTTATTATATTAAAAAGTTCTGTGAATTTATTATTATTCATTGTTTCGGTTCCAAGATCATCAATTATTAACAAATCAACGTTGAATATCCTATTATACTTTTCCTTTTGTGACTCTGTTTTATCGTATGAAAATTTATAATCAAGTATTTGATCCATTAATATTGGTGAAGTTTGATAAACAACATTCATTCCTTGATCTATTACATCTTTAGCAATACAATTAGAAATAAATGTTTTTCCAAGTCCTGTATTACCAGTAAATAGTAAACTTTTCTGATTATTATTTTTTATATTTTTACAAAAATCTTGTGAAATCTTTTTTATCAATTCTATATTTTCAAGTGGAGATTTATCAATTCCATATTTTTCCTTATCCTTTTTATTAGAGTAATAACAATTATCAAAGGTCTTAAAATTTTCTTCTTCTAATTTTAATATATTTGATTGTTTATATGTGTTATTAAGGACCTCCTGTTTAAAGCAATTACAATAACTTGTTATATTATTTTTAGTAACCATTCCAGTGTCATTGCAAATTTTACAATCAAAGTCTGGTTCTAAATCAGCTTCTGTAATTCCTATTTTTTTTAAAATTCTTTTCTTTTTCTCTTCCATTTTATCAAGCTTTGATTTCATATTTTCTTTTTCAACTTGTCTAGTAATTTCATCACTTGCAACAATGTTTCTTGTTATTTTAAGAGCTAAAAGATTTATATTTTTTTCAATTTCTTCTAGTTCGGGATAATCTTTGTATATTTTTCTTTTTTTAATAATTGCTTCATCAATCTTTCTTTGCCTTTTTATATCTCTATTTTTTAATATTTCTCTACACAATTGATTATCCATAACTACCTCCTTTACATATTATCGTAAAATGAATCTAGATCAGTGTACTCTCTTTGTTCAACATCTTGATATTTAGTTTTTGCTTTAGATGATTTTTTATATGAAGATGTAACTTCATTTACTTTGGCAGTAATTTCTTTCTCTATATCTTTTACATCTTTAAATCCTTTTTTATACCAGTTAACTAATATCCCATTAACATAACTTATAGTTGGATTTGGTTTATTTACAGTACGTTTTAATGCTTCTTCTATCATATTAAAATCATATCCATAATCTTTTATCCATGTATCAATATATTGCTCTTCATATTTAGTTAAATTTCTATTTAATCTTAAAGCTTTACTAATTTTTTGCTTTATTTTTTGAATATTGTCATAACTTTCTAAAAAGTCTTCAAGTTGTTCAAACGTTTTTACTCCGCCATTAAACCAACTTTCAGCTACTGCATGAACATATTTTTTGTTTAGCGCTTTTCTCTCCTGACAATAATGAAATAATGCAATCATAACTTCTTCTGAGAAAGAATAATTTTCAAACATAGCACTTATATCTGTATACCACCCTAAAGACATAACACCTTGAAAAAAACTTTCATTTATTGCACTTGCTGCAGCTATTCTTTTTCTATCTCGTTCAGTTTGAAGTTTAGTTCTTCTTGGTTCAATTTTGGGTATATAACTTTTATTAATTTCATTTTCTCGAACATCAATTAAATTGTACCCATGTGTTGTTCTTGTAATTAATCCTTCTGCTTGTAATCTTTCAAACCCAAAAGAAATATCTTGCTCTGAAATATTAAGCTTTTTTGCTAAATCTGACTTATCAGCTTCCGTTCCATTTTTTGCCAAAAATAAAATATATAGATAAATTTTAACGTCAATATTTTCAAGTTGTGGCATATAGTTTAATATAAACAAATCAGGTAGAGGTGTATCACCTAGTTCTAATGAATTTTTCTGTACAAACTTCATAACGATTCTCCTTAACAACACTACTTTAGTGAATACATTATATCATTTGTGACATATTTTTACAATACTAAACTCAAAACTTATTCATGCTTTTTATACAACTTTATTTTTTCTTTTTTCATTTCTTTTTTGTTAATAAAAATTTTCTTTTTAATATAAAATTTTATAATAATTAAAATAACATCAATTGCGACTTCATTATTTACATTTATAATTACAGCTGAAATTATAGGTACTGTAAAAAATAAAAAAAGGTACATTGATAATTTAAGATTTAAATTTAAAACTCTAATAGCAGAAAAAATAATGAACATATATATTACCAATACTAAGAGTGATTTATAATCAATAATCCCCATCCATTTATTTTTTCTGTTAAAATTTTGATATGTATTCTGTTTATTATATTCTTTCATTTTTCTCCTAACTATTAAATATGTTATTAATTTGATTATTCGAAGAAATTTTTATAAAAATTTCTTTTGTAAAACCATTTATCTTATATATGATATATATACTTCCAACAAGTATTATTTTATATGTCATACTATTTATATCTTTATATAACAAAGGTATAAAAATAATAAATTTGACTATAATTTGTGTCATTAGACTTACAAAAAGGGTCTTAAACCATGTCCTAAATATTCCAATAGTTAGTTCATTACTTAGGCAAATAAAGGCAAATGGAGAAATAATGAATAAAAATATTATTGTAACATATCTTATTGCAAAATTAATTAAAATAGAAATACTACCAAAAGAGATTATTCCTTTTATAATTCCATTTAAACTTAAAAGGTCTGAATTTATTATATCATCTATTTTAACTATATTTTCTTTTAAACTAACAAAAGATACCTTTTTACCTAGTAAATCATAGAGTCCCCCATCAACACAGTCTGTTAATAAGCCTATCATGTTTACTATTTCTCTACAAATGTAATAACTAAAGTTTACCATTACTGTTACTATAATAAGTTTTATTACAAACATGTATATACTTTGAGATTTATTCCCATTATATATTGAGATTAATTTTAAAAAAACAAAATAAATAACATAGAATAAAATTAAAGAATTTGCAATTATAATTAAAGCATTAGTTTTATCTTGAAAAAAAGCATCTTTAAGAGGTGATTTATCAAATAAATCTGAATTTACATTTACCAAATCATCCATTTTTTCAAATATTTCATTATCCAAAGATTTAAAAAGTTTTTGTGATACGGTATTTAGGGAATTTATTATATTTTGTGCATCCATATATTATTTTAATACAGACTCTACAAACTTAATTATAATATCTATTGAAATAATTATACCGTAACATACTATTGCATTTATTATTACTTTTTTACCTTTAGACATTTTTTCTTCATCGCCAAAACTTAATTTACGCATTAAAACACCTGTTGCAATAGCTACTCCTGCTGCAGGTGCCGCTAATTTAACCAAATATGACTGTATATTTTTTAAAGCAGAATTTAGTTTGTTAACAAGAGTTGGTGTTTTGGCACTTGCAGAATACACTGTTGAGCAGACAAAAAATATACAACAAACTATTAAACATATAATTATTATTTTTTTATAACTTTTCTTCATTACTATCATCCTCCCATATTTTCAATTTAATTTTTTCATACAAGTTAATTTTATATCCATCCGATAACATGCACATAGCTTCAAAAGTATTTAATTTTTGCGTAAAAAAGTCATAAGTATATTTTTCTTGCATTACCTCATTTTCAGAATAACTTTCTGAAAAATCAGACTTATATGAAATTAACTTATTAGCAAAAATATTATATCTAGTATTTTTGCCATTTTCTGTATATGATTTACTTTTATTTAATATTTTTTCTTTACCAAGAATTGAAATTATTCTTTGAATTGTAAAGTAATCATCATTTCTAAACCATATTTTATTTACAAAATTTTGTATTATTACATCAGCCAAATGTTCATCTAAAAGCGAATTTACAAGAGATGAATAACTTTGCATGCTTATAACATTAATGCATTTATACTCTCTTGAAAGTGAAAAGAAATTACCATCTTGAGCATTACAAACCTCCTGATATTCATCACAAAGAAAAAACACAGATTTATCTTTTTTATGATTACCTAAAATTTCTCTTTGAAATTTTAATTTTAAATATGTTGCTATTATTTTAGATAATTTTTCATTATTTGCTATATCAAGTGATAATACATAGATTTTATTAGAAAAAAATCTTATATTTGAAACTATATTAGAACAAAATTTTTTAGAGTATTTTACACTAGACATAAAAACTGATGTCATTCTTGTAATCTCAGCCCTTATAATTCCAAAGGTTCGATCATCAAGTCCTAAATAATCATTATTTATATTTAAAATTGCACTATTTAACTCAAATAATTTTTCATCAGAAAATTCATTTCTTAGAATCCTATCTTTTATATTTAATAGTTTTTCTTTTAAATATTCTTTATTTATTACCAAATTATGAATTTCAGAAAAATTCAAATTTCCATTATTATATACTCTAATTAAGGTTATAAAATCTCTGATGTATTCCTCTGCTTTATCTAACCAAAAAGGTTCATTTTCCTTACTATTTGATATTAGTGTAAGTACCTTTTTTACAATACTTGCAAGTTCCATACTGGATAAGTTAGGTTCATTAAGTGGATTATATATTGTATTATCATTTAAAGAAATATACTCTATGTCTTCTTGTCTTAAATGCTTTTTTGCTATTTTATTAACTGTATCTACAAAATTACCTTTTATATCAATAATCAATCCTCCTAAGTTATTTTTAATTAAAGAATCTAAAATGTTTGAAATTGCTGTACTTGTTTTGCCAGATCCAATACTTCCTGTTATTAATATATTTTGATAAAGTCCTTTTTCTTTTATAAAAACATTCTCTTCATTATATTTTCCAATGTAAACAGATAAAGGAAGTTCTTTTTTATTTAATAATTTATTGTTATTTATTTCACTATGTGAGTTAACCCAGGAATAAAGTTTATAAATCTGACAAAAAATAAAAAAGAAAAATAAAGTATAATACAAGATTTTAAAGTATATATAATAATTAGATAAAATATTTACAATATCTATTGTTTTGTTAAAAAGATTTATGAATAAAACATTAGAAATTAAAAATTTGTATGAAATAGATATTTTAAAAATCAATATTACAGTTGATATACCAAAGCAATTAATCACCTTTTTATACCAACTGGGTGGATTATATATAAAACTTTTAAGATGAAAAATGAATTTAAAATTAGTATAGTCCAAGTTGCAAGTTATATTCTTTTTACTATTAATATGCCTATTCAACTTACCTCCTATTATTGATAGACTAACGTTGTTTGTAACAAGGAAATATAACTTATAAAGAAAAAACAAAAAGAAAAAAATAAATTCAAATAAATATAACAAAATAAACCACCATACAAATTGTAACATTATATTTTTTTTAAATCAATAGATTTTCATTATTTCTACATTGTTAGATAAAAATAGAACATTTTCGACAGTAATTTTTACAATTTTAAACTTTTTTAGAAAATTTTTAACTTTTTTTCAAAAAATCATTGACATTTAACAAAAAATAATGTATTATATATTAGCAATACATTTTGTGGGCCATTAGCTCAGTTGGCAGAGCACTTGACTTTTAATCAAGTTGTCCGCAGTTCGAATCTGCGATGGCTCACCACTTTTTTTATTGGCCCGTTGGTCAATCGGTTAAGACACCGCCCTTTCACGGCGGAGTGAGGAGTTCGACTCTCCTACGGGTCACCAATGTATTGTAAATGCTTGAATAGCTCAGTTGGTAGAGCAACGGTCTTGTAAACCGTAGGTCGTCAGTTCGACTCTGACTTCAAGCTCCATTAAAAAATAGTGATATCAAGCCTTTCATTAAGATTGGCTTGATATTTTTTTATATTTTATTTTACCATTTTGTACTATTTTTTACTTGTTTTTTCTAAAAATTTTCGTCAAAATTTTTACCTTTTTATATTCATTGAAAAAAGAATCAGTAGTATGCATCGTACATGATATAATAAAATGGTTAAAGTGTAATAAAGCTCAATAAATTTAACTTACAAATTAAAATATTCGTAAGTTTTTATTTTATATAAAAAATCATGAACAAAAGAGGAAAAATAAATTAATAATTTTTCCTCTTTTTACCTTACCTTTTAATTACAGGCCTAAATGTATTTTATTTATTAAATCATAAGTTTTATTAATCTGAGATGAGTCACAAAGTTCTTCTTTAGTATATCTTACCTCTGATGTCAATTCCCCATTATAATTAATATCTATTAATGCTCTTCTAATATATTTCCAATTAATAGTTCCATCAAAAGGTTGATTATGAGAATCAGTTCCATAATTATCATGTATATGAGTGACAATTAATTTATTACCAATTTTAACTATTTCTTTGTAAATATCTAAATTTCCAACATTAGCATGTCCAAAGTCAAAACAAATTCCTAAAACTTCTTTATTATATTTTTTATTGTAATATTCAACTATCTTAATAAGTTCATCTATATAAGGGGCTGTATTTTTAAATCGTGGTTCATCCTTTTGCATTTGAGTACCATTTTCAATAGCAACTAAAATATTATTTTCAACAGCTTTCTCTACAAATGGAGCAAGATATTTTATATTGTGTTCTATAGATTTTTCTATATTATAATCATAATTTTCATCTAAATATGTACCTACATGAATCACTATTTTCTTAACACCGACTCTTTTTGATATATCTATTGCTTTTAAAATTCTATCTTTTAATATACCTATATCAGCTCTAGTATAATACGTATTAAAGAAAAAAGGATAATGAATAGGCGCATGTGCTATGTTAAATGTTATAGCTGAATTATTTAAAAAATCAACTAAATCATCAAATATTTCTCCATAGTTATCTTTATCAAGTAGTTCTTGTATTTCAAAAAAATTTAAATTACCATAATTAAATTTAGAATCTTCCAATCTTTTTATTCCTAGTTTAAAACCATCTACATTATTTTTTTCACCAACAATTCTAGTTGTTTGTGAATATATAATATCATCTTTCACTATTTTTTCTCCTTTTCTAAAATATATTTGTTCAATATATGCCTTTGGTATTCGTGATACAATTTGTTTCTATAATCTAATGGTGAAGCCCAAAGAATTTTATGATCTTTTTCTATTGGTTCAAAAGCTTTTTTATCAAACATTGCAATATATATTGTCGCTTCTACGTCTAAATATCCATATTTTTCATTATAGCACCAAGATTTAATTTTATCAAATAATTTTACATTTCTTAATGAATAACCTGTTTCTTCAATTATTTCTCTTTTAAGAGTTTCTTCTATTAATTCATCTTTTTCATGACCACCACCCAACAAGAAATAAATATCAGGTTTATCAGTAGCAATAGCAATTTTTTTATCTTTGCTTCTTTCAATTATAGCATAAGCACAAATTCTTTTTTTATAATTTATCCCCTCTTTTTTATTGCCTATTCTTAACATTATTTCCTCCGACATATATCACTACTCTTATATTGTACTATAAAACATAAAAATTCTCCATATTTGCATTGAAATTTATTAGCAATCATATATATTTAATTACTTTAAAAGGAAAATTTAGTATGTAATTAGTTGTATAAACTAAAGCATATCACATATACGTATAAAATCATTTATATCAAGTTGTTCAGCTCTAACATTTTTATCAATATCTAACTTTTCAAACAAAATATTAAGTTCTTCCTTAGAAAGATTTTTAAAATTTGTTGAAAATAACGAATTTATCATGGTTTTTCTTCTTTGGGCAAAAGCGCAATGAACTAATTTAATAAACACTTCTTCATTTTTAACTTTATACTTCTTATTCTTCTTTAAAACTATAATTGCTGACGTTACATTTGGAGCAGGTATAAACGACTCTTTTGGAACTAAAAAAGCAATACTTGCTTCTGATAAATATTGCACCATTAAAGTAAGTATTCCATAATCCTTAGTATTACTTTGTGCAACCATTCTTTGTGCAACTTCTTTTTGAACCATAACAATTACTTCACTTATTCTTTTTGAATCTTGTAACAACTTAAATATAATTGGTGTAGTGATATAATATGGTAAATTTGCCACTACTTTTACATTTGTAAATTTTATGTTGTTTTTTTCCTCTATTTTAAGTATTTCCTCATCTATATTTACCTTTAATATATCTTGACTTATTAAAGTGTAGTTATCATAGTCTTTAAATCTATCATTTATCACTTTAATCATATTATTATCTACTTCTATAAGTAAAGAATAAGTTGCATTACTTAAAATATAATTTGTTAAATTACCAAGTCCAGGTCCAATTTCTATAATAAGCTCATTTTGCTTAATATTTGAAACTTCAACTATATTATTTAGTATGTTATCGTCAACTAAAAAATTTTGACCAAAACGCTTATTGGCCTTTAATCCATATTTATTTAAAATACTTTTAGTTTCTTTTAATGTATTCATATTTTTCCTTTCTTTTAAAAAGTGATTGCTAGATTTACTCCAGCAATCACTTTTATTACTTCTAATTAATTTTATAATCCACCATTATTTATTAATGCATTTTTTATACTTATAACTGAATTACTATATCCTCTATTCAAAATACCCTGACTATAACATGAATTATAATATGCACCTTCACCCATATTATATGCATTTAATCCATATACTTCAACTGCATCACCAGAAACTTTTGATCTTGCAGAGTTTAAATAATTGGCTAATAAATAAACACCTGCTGTCATATTATCATAAGGATCTAATAAATTAGTTATTCCAAGTTTTCTGCTTAAATTTGATTGATTTGAAATATGAATTTGACAAAGTCCGTATGAATTTCCTCCACCAACTGCATTTGAATTAAATCCACTTTCCTTATACATAACAGCTAAGAACAATTCATATTGCACACCATATTGTTGACAAAGATTATATGCATACTTTTGTTGTTCAACTGGAAGTCCAATATTATATTGTTTAAATCCTCCATCAGTAACTATAGAAGTAGGAATATTTACACTTGAACTTCTTGATGCAAGATTATATCTTGTTCCAACTTCAACAACTTTATTTTTTGCTTCTGAAATAACATTACTACTTAATTCAGCTCTATATATTTCAGAGTTTTGATTATATCTAACTAAATATTTTGTTAATTTTTTTCCTTCTTTCCCTTCTTGAACAACATTCTCTGTTCCAACATCTATATTTGAGTTATCATTTTTTTGTTCTTCAAAAGGAATTGATTCTTCAACATCTTCAAGCTTGGCAATCATAGGAGTATATTCTTTTCTAACCTCATTTTCATCAAATTTTGCAAGCTCATTATTTGAATATACTTTTATTTCAAGACCATCTTCTATTTTGTTTTCTCTACTAGGTTCAATAGTTGAATTATCATTAACATAAACTTTATTTTGTAATAAAAATCCATCTACTGTACTTGCTAATGTTTTTACACTTGTTTTCTGTCCATAATAATCAATTGTAACTGTTTTTACGTTGGCAGATATAACAAATAAACCGGCAGTAGCAAATAACAATATTAAAGTTATAACAATAAAAGTTTTTCTAATTTTATATGCTTTATCTTCCTTCACAGAAATCCTCCTTAAAACATATCGTGTTCATATTATACTATAATTTTTATTCTTTGTCAATTTTTTTATGCATGTAAGATTTATTCTTATACATAATAATGTAACAAAAGTGCTCAATTTATGGGATGTTTTTTCCTTTTCTAACATTTTTGTTACATTATACTATTATTTTATTATCAAAAATAAATTTTGCTCATACTACTAATAAGGTGATAAAATGGAAAAAGTAAAATTCGAAAAATTATTTTATGAAAATGATTGTAATATGTATAAAAGAGGGAGATTTCTACTAAAAAAATATTCAGATATTCCAAAAGAAATAATTTCGTCTCATAATAATATTCCTTCACTTAGAGCATATGAAAATAAACAATTTCCAAAATTAAAAAATTATTTAATACTTGGTAAAAGAAAAACTCATAAATATGTTATTAACCATAAAATTTCAAACTTTCTTGTACCATTTACTTCATCTGGATGCTATGCTATGTGCCAATATTGCTACCTTGTATGTAATTACAATAAATGTTCATATTTAAGAGTATTTGTTAATAAAGAAGAAATTTTAGATCATTTAATAAAAACAAGTCAAAAATATGAAAAAAATACTGTATATGAAATTGGAAGCAATAGCGATCTTTTACTTGAAAATGAAGTTACAGAAGACCTAAAAGAAAATTTAGAATATTTTTTTAAAAGCTCTAAAAAAGGTATTCTTACCTTTCCTACTAAATTTAACTATATAAAACCTATTTTACAAATAAATTATATAGAGAGGTTAATACCTAGGGTAAGTTTAAATCCTGATAATATAATAACAAGATATGAATTAAGAACATCTAATTTACAAGAAAGAATTAATGCAATAAATGAACTATGTGAAGCTCGGATACAAACCATATATATTAATTGCTCCAATAATACTTACTGATTCATATAAAAATGACTATTCTAAACTAATCCTTGAGATGACTTCTAATCTTTCAAAAAAAGCAAAAAAGAATATAACTTTTGAATTAATTTTTATGACATACAGCTATATACATGATAAAATTAATTCAGAGGCATTTCCAAAAAGTATTCCTTTATATTCTAAAGAAAAAATGACTAGTAGAGGAATTGGTAAATATCACTATAAAGACACATTTAAGAATGAGGCTTCAAAATTTATAACTAATTTGATAAGTAAAAATTTCTCAAATTATACAATAAAATATATAGTATAGTATTAACTTTATTTGTAATATATGGTATAATACTAAAGTAAAATAGGAGTGTGTAATTTGAAAAACTTATACTTATTTGTACCTAATGAAAATGTCGATAATTATATAAAATATGGTATAAAATTATCTCAGAATGCTAATAAAGTTGTTACATATGAAAGAACCGAAAAAAAAGGTATTATTTCTTATCTTTCCCCAATGGATTCAGAAAAATATTATGATAATAACTTTACATGCCTTAAAATAAATATTTCTAAACTAAACATACTAATATATAATGAAACTGCCCTTGATTTAACAAATAATAAAGATTTTATTTGTAATATTAAGGACTATATTTATGGAAATTATGAGGAACCTAGAGCTTTAATTTGTTCAACGATTTTACCAGAAAATATATTTATATATAATAAAATAATTGATACCCCTTTAATTATTGAAAAATCAAAAGAATTTTATTATAAACATTCTGTACTTGATATGCTAGATAACGACTTGTTTACAAGTTTTGAGGTATATCAACTATTACTAATATTAGGTCAAAAAAAGAAATTATTTAAGGTAAAAGAAGTCGATGAAAAATTAAAACTATATATTGATAAAAAAAGTGGTAAAAAATATACAAAGAAGAGTAACTTTTAAAATTACTCTTCTTTTATTACCAATTGATCATATATTTCTAATGTATTTTTATTTTCTATTCCATTGTTTTTTCTTTCTTCATCAGTTAGATTATCAACTATCGCAATATTATCATTTGATAAACTAATTTTTATGGGTACCTCTTGGTAATCTCCATTTTTAATAGTAGTAACCTTTCCAATGTTTGAACTATCTACAGTGATCGCATTTAAAGGAACAGCCATTCCTGATTTTCTTGTCCATATTATTTCTATGTTTTCACACCTAGAATCTATTAATTTTTCAATTCCATTGCTCATAGAAATAATACAATATTTGTTGTCTTCATCTATATCTACCACTTTTGTAAGTATTGCGCTTTCTTTTACATTAGATTTATCAGTAAATTTAATATATATATTACTTCCTGATTTAATATATTCATTATTTTGCACTTTAACAATAATATACGCATTAAAATTATCTACAATTTTTATTCCAAAATCACTTGATGTATTTGACCTATATTTACTAAAAATATCATCAATTTCATTTTTAGTATAATTCAAAACTTTTGATGTATCAGTTATGCCTTCTAATCCATCAATTTTGTAGGTAACACAACCAGCCATTGATGATTTAATATTATTTGCAGAAGATTTATAATTTTCTTCTATATTTTTTCTAGTATCGATTAGTTCTCTTACCTTTGATCCAGATGGACTTAATTCTCCAAGTATAGTAATTTTTTGACTTGTAAGTTCATCTATTTTTGTTTTATATTCTTGTATTTTAATATATGATGTTGTTTTCCTTGCTTGTTTACCTAGAAGTTCAATTTGTGATTCTATATATGAAATATCATTTGAATAATTTTGTGGTAAATCTTTAATTAAGGTTTCTATTTGTTTATCTAAATCGTTTATTTTGCTTATGTATTCCTGATAATTATTATCCTTATATAGTGCAACCGATTCAGTTTTTCTAATTCTTTCTCCTTGTTCAACAAGAGGAATAATAGCATTATTATTATTTATATCAATTACTTTTTCTTGCTTTATTACTATTCCTTGCACATTACTTGTTTTTTCAACATATCCATTAACCACTGTATATGTCTGAGATTTTTGTATAACACATTCATAAATAATTGCACAAATAACTACTAAACATATAACTGCCACAATAATTACAACAATGTTTTTCTTTTTTATACTTTTTGGTTTTATTTTATTAGGCGTTTGAACATTACCCCTCATATACTTACCTCTATTTTTCTAGAATTTTACTATCACTTATTATTTCATTTACCATACCAGATACATTATTATATTCTTCTAAATAATGACAATTAAGTTTGTTTTTGAACCATGTAATTTGTCTTTTAGCATAATGTCTAGTTGATTTCTTTAATTTTTCAATAGCATCATCTAAGTTTTCTTTTCCTTCAAAATATTCAAAAAATTCTTTATATCCAATTGCTTGAATACATGTATTATCTTTATCTAAATTCATATCATACAACATTTTAGCTTCGTCTAAAACACTATTTTTCACCATAATATCTATTCTTTTATTTATTCTTTCATACAATTTTTCTCTTGGATAATCAATATAATAAACAAAAAATTCATAATCCGGGTGTGAAAATTTTTCAAGTCTTTTTATTTCTTCCATCATATGTTCTGATTTTAATTTTTCTGAGCTTTTTGCTATTTCTAAAGCTCTAATAACCCTTTTAATATTATTTGGATGAATTTCTTTTGCAGATATTGGATCAATTTCTACTAGCTTATTATATAAATATTCTTTTCCTTTTTCATTTAAAATTTTTTGTAATTCATCTCTATAGTCATCTGTATTTTTTTGATTATCAAAATTCATATCGTATATTACTGAATTAAAATATAGACCAGTTCCACCAACAATTATGACATTTTTATTTCTTTTTGAAATTTCGCTTATTTTATCATAGCACATATTTTTAAAATCTGCAACACTAAACTTTTCACGTACATCACAAATATCTATCATATGATGTGGAATACCTTCCATTTCTTCTTTTGTGACTTTTGCTGTACCTATATTTAGTTTTTTATATATTTGCATAGAATCTGCAGAAATAATTTCTGCGTTTATTTGTTTTGCAAGTTCTATACTTAATGCAGTTTTACCAGATGCTGTAGCACCAACAATACATATTATCTTTTTTCTCATATCATTTCCTTAAAAATTTTCTTTCTATTTCATATCTACTCATTTCAAAAGCAGTTGGTCTTCCATGTGGACATGTAAAAGGATTTTCTAGTTTTACCATTTTATCAATAAGATTAATCTGCTCTTGTACATCTAACTTCATATTACCTTTTACTGCAGCTTTACATGCAAGTGTAGCTAAAAATCTATGTTCTTTTTCTTCCTTCTCTGTTTTAACAACACCTAAAATTTCATCTATTATATCTTTAAACATACCTGTATAATCTATATCATATCCAATATTTGGAATTCCTGATATTTTTATCGTCTTTTCATCAAATTCTTCAAGAATAAATCCTGCTTTTTCAAACATAGACATATTTTCAACTACAATATTTTTTTCTTTTGGAGTAAGTTCAACAAGAGTAGGTATCAACATCATTTGAATATTCCTATCTGTTGAATAGTAACTTTCCTTAAACTCTTCAAATAAAAGTCTTTCATGAGCAGCATGCTGATCAATAACATACATTTTATCTTCAATTTGAATAATTATATATGTGTTAAATATATTTCCTACATATTTATACAATATTTCTTTTTTTATTTCTTCACCTTGTTGAACTTGTCCTATCTGAGTTTTATTTTCAGAAGTCTTTATATCAGTTTCTTTTACTTCTATTTCTTTAGCTAAATTTGAAGTTGAGTTGTCCACATTTTCAACAGTACTTTTTGGGATTTCTTTAAATTCATCATTTTTAATTTTTGTATCTTCTATTGTATTTAAACTATCTTTTCCTACTTTAGCAATATCATAAATATTATTTTTAGGTTCTTCAACACAATAATTTGGTGCATTTTGAAATTTGAACTCAAATTTTTTCTCTTTATTTTCTTTTATAACACCTGTGTTTTTTAAATCTGAACTTATTCTATCTATACTATTTTCTTCTAATTTTTTTATATTACTAAAAGGGCTATCTTCTCTATTTTTATTTTCTATAGCTTGTCTTACTGCGTGATAAACTACGTCAAAAACTGAGGTTTCATCTTCAAATTTTACTTCAAGTTTAGCTGGATGAACATTTACATCTAAATGATTTGGGCTCATAGATAAATTTATAACACAAAATGGGAATTTATTTATTGCATACTTTTCACTGCACGCCCTATCCAAAGCTGCATTTATAGTCTTATCTTTTATGTACCTTGAGTTTACAAAAGTAAATTGATGCATTCTAGTAGATCTTGAAACTTTTGGAAGACCAATAACACCATTTACACTCATTGAATTATATTCATATTCTACAGGTATAACATTATCATAAATTTCTCTTCCAAATATATCATAGATGACTGATTTTAAATCAGGTTTACCTGATGTTTGCAAAACTGTTTTAGAATTATTTATATACTTAAAACTAATACTTGGATTGGAAAGTGCCATTCTTCTTACCACATCTTCTATATATCCTGCTTCAGTTGAATCTTTTTTTAAGAATTTATATCTTGCAGGAACGTTATAAAATACATCAAATATTTCTATTTTTGTTCCTTGAGTTGAAGCTGATGGTTCTACAAATTTTATTGTTCCAGCATCAACAAATGCTTTCGTTCCAATATCTTCATTTTCGTTTTTACTAATTAAAGAAACTTTTGCAATAGCAGCAATAGAAGCTAAAGCCTCACCTCTAAATCCCATAGAAGTTATACTAGCTAAATCTTCTTCTTTTCTAATTTTACTTGTAGCATGTCTTTCAAAAGCCATTTCAACATCATCTGATGCAAAGCCTTTTCCATTATCTTGAACTCTTATATATTTTATTCCACCATTTCGTATTTCAACTGTAATTGATGTTGCTTTAGCATCTATAGCATTCTCAACTAATTCTTTTACAATTGAAGCTGGTCTATCAACAACTTCGCCTGCAGCTATTTTATTTATTGTATGTTCATCTAAAAGAACAATATTTCCCATAGTTACCCCCTATCTTAATTCATTTATTCGTTTAACTACTTCTTTTGTAGACATTGTTATATATTCCTCCAAATCCTCATCAGTCAAAAAGTTTATTCTTGAACTGTCTGACTTATTATTTAGAGTACTAATATAACTGTCAAAACATTTTATTAACACCTCATCTGCAAGTACTTCTCTAATATTATTAGCAATTTTATCTACATCAAGGTTATATTTTGATATAACTTTTTTATTTACATTTAAATAATCAGAATAAATTTGCTTACTAAATGTATCAAAATCATATACTTTACCTGTTTTTAAATTAGTAACAAGTCCTAAATCTTCATCATGCCATTTAATATATTTTGCCACAAATTTTTCAAACCAGATTTTATCTTCTATTAAATGTGCATATGTTCCTAATGTTTTAAAATCCAAAAGCTTAAAAGTATTTTCTTGTATAAATTTATCAAGATCAGGTAAATGCATAACATTTCCATCCTCAACAACATATTTCAAATAGTGGGTTATTCCTCTATCAAATCCTGCCATTTTTTTTAAATCAGGCATTATACTCCCAGCTAAAAACTTATCAGATAAGTTAAGTTCTTCTTTTACCATATTTGATATACAAATATGTATTATCATAGATGCCATTTTATTTTCCTCCTTAGTTTAATTTTTCTTTTAATCTATACAAAACGTCTAAAGCATCTTTTGGAGATAATTCATCTAAATTAGTTTTCTCCAATATCTTTGTGATTTCAGCCATTTTGTAATTAAACATATCAACCTGTATTTCCTCTGTCGTAATTTTTTTCTTTCTATTATTTATACTTTTCTTTGCCAGATCTACGTCTTCTAGTTCTCTTAATAATTGTTTTGCACGAGATATAACAGATTTAGAAACTCCTGCAAGTTTTGCAACATATATACCATAGGATTCATCTGTTCCACCTGGAACGATTTTTCTTAAAAAAATTACATCGTCACCTTTTTCTTTAACTGCAACTGAATAGTTTTTTACACCTTCTACTTGATTTTCAATATCAATTAATTCATGGTAATGAGTTGCAAACAAAGTTTTAGCTCCAATTTTTTCCTTATTTGCTATATATTCTACAGTTGCCCATGCAATTGAAAGTCCATCATATGTTGAAGTTCCTCTTCCTATTTCATCAAGAATAATAAGGCTATTTTTTGTAGCATTTGTAAGAATATTTGAAAGTTCTTGCATTTCAACCATAAATGTAGATTCTCCCATAGCTAAATCATCTGAGGCCCCAATTCTTGTAAAAATTCTATCTACAATACTTATATCAGCATTTGTTGCTGGTACAAAAGAGCCAATTTGTGCCATATACGTAATAAGAGCAACCTGCCTCATATATGTTGATTTACCAGCCATATTTGGTCCTGTTATTATTAAAAATCTATCATCATCATTGTTTAAATATGTATCATTTGGAATAAAAGAGTCAGACTTTAAAGATTTTTCAACCACTGGGTGTCTTCCCTCTTTAATTCTTATTTCTCCTGATTTTAATATGTTTGGCTTCGTATAATTATAATTAATTGCAACTGTTGCAAAAGAACATAAAACATCTAAAATAGATACAACTCTTGCAGATCTTTGTATATCAATAACTTCTTTTGCTATTTCATTACGTATATTACAAAACACTTCATACTCTAAATCAATTAATTTTTCCTCTGCACCAAGTATTTTTTCTTCTATTTTTTTTAGTTCATCTGTTACATACCTTTCAGCACCAGCAAGTGTCTGCTTCCTAATATATCTATCTTCTGGCACCATATTTTTATATGAATTTGTGACTTCTATATAATATCCAAACACCCTATTATATCCTATTCTAAGCCATTTTCCTTTAATTCCCGTTAATTCTTTTTCTTTAGCCTCAAGTTCCATAAGCCATTTTTTTCCATCTTTTGAGGCATTTCTGTACTCATCAATTTGTTCATTGTACCCACTTTTAATTATCCCACCTTCTTTAATTGAGATAGGCGGATCATCTACAATAGAATTATTAATTAAAGAATATATATTTTCTAATGTACTAAATTCACTATATAACTCATTCATATATGTATCATTATTAGTATTTATAATATTTTTTAATATATTCTTAATTTTAGGTAATTTTTCAAGAGATGTTTTTAAAGAAACTAATTCTCTTGCATTAGCAGATGAACTAACTATTTTTGATATAAGTCTTTCCATGTCATAAACTGATTTTAAATTTTCAATAAGTTCATCCATTAGCATTTTATTTTGTATTAAAGTTTCAACTGCATTTTGTCTTTTTATAATTTCATCATAATTTAGCAAAGGAGCCTCAATCCAACTTCTAAGTCTTCTTCCTCCCATAGCTGTTGTTGTATTGTCAAGTACCCAAAGAAGACTCCCTCTTTTTGTCTTTTCCCTATTAGATTCTAATATTTCAAGATTTCTTCTTGTTGAAGAATCAAGCTGCATAAATATTTCTGTACTATATTTCTCAATATTATTTATTTGATCAATATTTGTTTTTTGGGTTTCATCAATATAGTTTAAAAGTAAATTAGCACAATTTTTTTCTATCTCATCTAAGTTATTATTTATACTTGCATTATCATATACAGTTGTATTTGATATATTATTGCTATATGATATATATAAATCAAATAATTTAGTTATCTGACTTACGAGAGAAACATCCTTTTTAATACTATCATGAATTATAATTTCAGATGGTAAAACTCTTGATATTTCATTTATAAGTTTTATATCACTATCTATGCCATTAAAACTTGTAACTTTAAATTCACCTGTAGATATATCACAAAAAGAAAAAGCTATGTTACTTTTTTCTTTTATAATTGATGCAATATAATTGTTCTTTTTTTCATCTAACATTGTACTATCTGTTATTGTCCCTGGTGTTATAATTTTTACAACATCTCTTTTTACAAGTCCTTTTGCATTTTTAGGGTCCTCTACTTGTTCACAAATTGCCACTTTATATCCTTTTTCAACCATTTTAGGTATATATGTATTTATAGCGTGAAAAGGAATACCACACATCGGAGCTCTTTGTTCTTGTCCACAATCTTTACCTGTTAAAGTTAATTCTAATTCCCTGCTACATAATTCTGCTTGATCATAAAAAAGCTCATAGAAATCTCCTAATCTATAAAACAAAATACAATCTTTATATTTATCTCTAAGTTCTAAATACTGTTTCATCATAGGTGTTACTTCTGCCATATTAACCTCCACTTTGTTTACAATTTTCCACAGTTATTATATCAAAAAATATATTCAAATACAAGGAATTTGTCGAAATGAATAAAAAAAGAAGTGAGTAGTTTTAACCACTCACTTCCATACTTAAGCATACGCTTTTTCAATATTGAGAATTCTTTTTTCAAAGATATCCTTTTCTATGCTTGGAATAAATTTTACCAATCTTTTTGCAACATATATTGCGAAAAGATCTAATGTTTTCTGATCTTTGCATAATGTATTAATATCCATTTTGCTTAACCAACCTTTAACCAAGCTCGTTTGAAGAATTGGTTCTAAACAGTCAAGGCGATATACATTTTTGTTATATTTTGACGCGTTATAAATAGCTTCTTCAAAATATCCAATATCTTCATAAGGTATACAATCCTGAACACATTTAGGCAAAGCATTATACTCCTTAATCTTCTGATTATACACATTTTCATTCTCGATTACTTTGTTGATATAATCAATAACTTCCTGTGTAATAATCCTATTAGGCAAATATGAAAATTTTTCAATTTTCACGCTGTATTCAATATATACAGTATACTTTCTTGCCTTGTTTGTTTCCTCCTCTACAACAATAACAACTTTACTGTTACCACTGTTTTTAAATACTTCTTGAGTATTTTTTTTGGGAGAAGCCTTAGAGTCTGAAGTATACACCCTCTTCCAATGATATGTACCTCCTTTTTGGTTATAATAGGCTTTTACTTCAAGGTATCTTATTCCTTCAACAAAATAAATTCTCAAATTTTTATTTTCCAATGTTTTTGTTACATACATATGTAAGTCTCCTTTAATATAATTAAATTTAATATATAAATTACTATCCGACCTATTAATATTATATCATTTTTGTCGCTTTATGTCAACTTTTAAAATTTGATATAATAATTTATAATTTATATTAAAGAAGATTAAGATTTACAAGAACTATAGACGAAACAATTGCAACAAAATCAGCAATAAGTCCTGCAATCAAGACGCCTCTTATCTTTTTTAAATGAACAGCTCCAAATAATATTGTAATTGTATACAAAGTAGTTTCTGTTGCCCCCATTATAACTGACGCCATTTTACCTGATATAGAATCAGCACCAGAAGTTTTAAATATTTCCATAACAACAGACATAGAGGCTCCTCCTGATAGTGGTCTCATTATACATAGAGGAATAATATCTTCTGGGATTCCAAACTTTACTAGAAGAGGTTTAAAAGGATATAAAATGACATCTAAAGCGCCAGTACTTTTTAAAAGGCCAATAGATATTGTTATTGCAAGAATATATGGAAAAATATTGTATACTACTTTTAGTCCATCTAGTGCCCCCTCAATGAATAGTTTAAAAATATCCTTTTTTTCCTTTGCAGCTATAACAATAATAAAAAGTATCATAAGCGGAACTATACACATTATTATATAATTTAACATATATCACCTTACATCCTTTTGTTTAATATTTTTATTGAAATAATACCAGCTATAAGAGAAAGACCTGTAACAATCCATATAGGTATAACAATTGAACTTGGACTACTTGAGCCATACATAGCTCTCAAAGCAATCATACTGCTTGGGATAAGCTGCAAGGATGCTGTATTTAAAAGTACAAACGTTGTCATATTATTACTTGGAATATCATTTTTATTATTATCTTCATGTAATGATTTTATTGCTTTTATGCCATTTACTGTAGCAGCATTTCCTACGCCAATTATATTTGTAGTTATATTCATACACATATATTCTTTTGAAGCATCACTCAAGTTATTTTTGCTAAACAAAAAACCTACTGTTTTACTAAAAATTTTAGATAGTTTCTTTATTACACTAGTTTTCTCAAAAATATTAAATATTCCACTCCAAAAACACATCATACCAATTAATGTTATAACATTTTCAACTGCACTTTTCCCGCTATCCATTATACTTGATATAACAGAATCCGGATTACCAAAAAATACTGCAATTACTATACTTATACAAAGCATTGCACTCCATATTTTAGACATAAACTTCACCCATTTAATTAAAATATATGAAATATTACATCCTATTATTCTTTACTTATATTAAAATTTATTATATAATAGTCATACACAATACTATAATATCTGTCTACCTTAAATAATGTTAAAAATATAGTACTACGACAGATAAGGAAAAAACTTGTACAAACCTTAATATTTAACCATTCTGTCTATTGTATGAAATGGATACTTTTATATAATGATTAACATTTTGATTTATTTTTATACCATCGACAGATTTTAACTATTTTATTTACATAGCTCTAGCTTTTTAAGTATACCAGTTTTAATTTAAATATATTAGAATGTAAAGTGTCATATAGAGCTAATAGTTTCTGATGATACATCTGTTTTAATTTAAATATATTAGAATGTAAAGAGTATGTCTAATATAAGAGAATCAGGAAGTATTGAGTTTTAATTTAAATATTTTAGAATGTAAATATGAAATGGATAGTCTTAATGAACAACTTAAAGACAGTTTTAATTTAAGTATATTAGAATATAAATATATTAAACTTCATACCATATAGTATGAAAATAGGAGGCAATATGAAAGGTTATAGACTTAATAAAGATATTGAATATGTAAAAAAAATTATGCAAGGAATTGAAAGAAAAAATGGACATTGTCCATGTAGATTAAAAGAAGATGATACGACACTTTGTCCATGTGATGAATTTATAAAAGAAGGTATATGTAAATGTAAATTATTTATACCTATTAATGATAAAAGAGAGGCTTAAGCCTCTCTTTTATACTTATACATTCTATCCATAACTTTTCCAAGTCTTTTGTGGGAAATATATGTTTTTAAACTTTGAGTTGAATTTATTATGATTTTACACAGTAAAGTTGCAAATCCATAAAATAATATAACAACTGCAAAGCCTTTTATAAACGTTCCTAAAAATCCAAAAGATGCACTAAACACACTAAGTGGAGATGGAATATTTAACATTTGAGTTGTTTCTTCATTTTTTTCTAACGTACTATATAATGTTGTAGATGCAAATGTTGTGTTACAACATAATGCTAATATTACTGTGACTATTACTACATTTAATTTCTTCATTTATCTCACCTTTATTTTATGTAGACTATTATATCATAAATATATTTAAGTGTAAATACTTTTTTAATAGTTTCCCCACATTGCAGGAATACCACTATTATATGTGGATGTATTATCTGATATTGTTACAAATTTTATAGAATATATATCACAATATAATAAATTTTTATCTTGAACAGAACGAAGTAGTACATAACTTGCACCTACTTCAAGTAAAATTCCAGTTCTATCTTCCAAATAAGTTGTTCCAATTAGAAACTCTATTCTAACGAGTCTTCCAATATACCTTTTTAAAAAAGCTGGCGTATATGCAGTATTTGTTAAAGTTTCTGGTTCAGTTTGTGTATTAGTCATACTCATATTATTATTTTCTTCCATAACCATTTTCCTTTCTATGTTTCATTATATAATGAAGTTGGTCTATAAAAACAATGTTTATTTATTCTTGTATGATTTATCCCTGTTCCATTATATGGAAATTCTTTAGGACATTTTGGCATATATGGATTCATAAACCATAGAGAATCTCCAACCTCATTTAGTCTATTTCCTGCAAGAGCCCAATCAGCTATTTCATAATGTATTGTTTCTGGACTCATGTTGTATATATTTTGAGAGTTATATTTTCCACCCAAAGTTTCTGTTGCACAATTAAATTGACCTTTTTGAAATATAACATTTCTAATACTACCTCCTGCAGATACTCTTGCATACTCTCCATCCGCAGAATTTACTCTATTCATTATAACTGTTGCAACAGCTCTCATACCAGTATCACCTTCTCCTCCTGCTTCACATTGAATTATTCTAGCTAATAGTTCTCTTTCGGTAAATCCCAACATCATCACCCCTGGTATATTATATTAAAAAAATATAATAACGTGAAAAAACTTAAAACATTCAACTTGTTTTTATGTAAAATACAGTATAATTATACTCATACAACTTTTTTTGTTGCCTTTGAAAAATCTTTTCGAAGGCACAAGCCTCCGAAAAATTACAGGGAGGATTTTATAATGACTACTTTTTCAAAAATTTTGGACACTGAAGTTAGAGTATTAGCAAATGCTTGTATGACAGAGCATAAATTTATATAGTTAATAAACCCAAATGAAAGTTATGAACTTAGTAAAGAAAATTTAAAATATCTTAAAAACATCTCTGAAAAGTACAAAGATCTTCAAGCTACGTACTCTATTTCAGAATGAAATAACAGATGAACTCTTCGAAATGGATTATCCAAGCTTATATATGCATAATTTTTATGAAATTTATATAACTTACTAATGCAACTAAAACTTTATTTTCAGTAAAAACGAGTACTACAAAAAAATAACTATCCCCCTAAAATATACATAAAATAAAAAAATGTATACTTTAAGAGGGATTTTTATGGATAAAAATATAGTTTCAATTATTCAAGAATTATATTTATTTTATCTACAATAACAGTTCTATCGTAGAATGGTCCTCTGTCATAATAATAAAGAAGAGTTTTTCCGTTAGAATCTTTTATACAGTAGTAACCATAACCAACCCGAACAATAGAAATATTTTCGGGCAGAATAACATTGTAATAAAGGTAATCTGCTTTTTGCAATACCTGAATACCAATCTTTTTATAGATTTCAAGCAGGTATTCTTCTCTATCATACTTTTTAGAATATTTCTTAGGAACTCCATTATCATAATGAATAGGAAGCATAGATTGACGGTCTGTTGCTGCATTCATAATATCAGTGCCCCAGTCAATTGCTGAATCAGAGCTTATTTCTGATAATGCTCCAGCTAAAGTCATCATTTCTGACAACTCACTTGCTCGACTTTCAGGTTCAAGTATAGAATTCTTTTCACGAATATACCTATTATAATGGTCTTTGAAGCCATATTCATATTCCGAAGAATCCTTATCATAAATAGATAAAAAGAATTCAACTCTTTCATCGTTGAGAGGAATGTTTCTGATTTGATATCCATCTTTGATTACAGCTGCTTGCCAAAACTTTACAGTACCTCTTCCTATCATTTCAACCTCTTTTTCAAGGGCTGATTCACTGAAGCACTGAATATTTCCAGTGTTATCATTCAGCAATCTAACAAGGAAATTGGTTGTTAATACACTTTCAGGAATGTCCTCCATTACAGATGTATTGTTGTTAAGACAAAGTGCAAAGTAAAATTCTGGTGTTCGATATTCTTCAAGTGTAATATCCAAGAAGTTATTTTCTCCATTTCTCTTTACAGCAAAGCATCGAGCACCAATAATATACAACTCCTGTGTCAAAATTTCAGGTTTTCTTCTATATACAGAATAAAACCAGTCTTGACAATCACCGCGTCTATCTGCATAGCGCATATTAACGGATCTGAACATAGCACATGCTACCATCTCTTCATCTATAAACTCAAGTGGCATATATTCAAAATCGTTAAGTGCAAACTCCAGTCCATAATAATCTGTTTCAATATGGTCTTTAAAGAATTGCTTGTCAAACTTTTCGGGATGTGTTTTGACATATTCAACGATATCCTTGTATACACCCGATAATGCATGCAGGAAAAATTCTCTTGTACGATATTTCTCAGGAATATCTCTGAATTTAATTTTTTCATGGCTGTTAGCATATACATAGTGACCAGGTGTCAAATTTTCGGGAATACAAGGAAAATTATCCCAACAATAAATCGGCATATCATCCTTTATCCCCCGCGAATAACCTTTCTTCTCGAACATTTCCTCGATTCTCTTATAAGCCTGTAATTCTGTAATTTTCATGCTTTTTCCTCCTTATTTATTTTTTTGTTTACAAGAAATTGTGTAGTTTGAAGGACACAGTACCCTCCAAATTTTTGTAAAGGTTATTTGTTATATAACAATGCGATTTTATTATATCATATTTAACATAATTTAGCAACTTAAATTTAATATTGCTTATATAGAATCGAGTATGAACTAAGTGATTATTTCACTTAGCGTCCTCTCCCACCACCACTGCATGCCGTTCGGCACAGGGCGGTTGGTTGATGCACTAATCATTTATTTGATTAGTGTTTTCTTTTGCAATTCCTTTTAACGCTACCATTTACTATGCTCTTCTTTGTATTTATTTCAAGTTCCACTCTATCTTGATAAAGACAGTTTATTTCTAAATTATCTGTATTACATAAATAAGTACATTAAAGATTTAGCTAAGTGTCATCAACCTTCAAGCCTTCATAACATTTCTGTTACTACTATGCTATCTGTTGACTTCTGATATTTCACTCTAATATCACTACTAGCATTTTAATACCTAGTTCAAGGTATTTCCAAAATATCAGACCTTCCCAGGTAAGAACAACAACCTTCCTCTCATATATCTGCCATATTTACTGTATGAGCTTCGGATAGCTATTGGTCTTTGTTTTGTTATGCAAACTCGCCCAGCTAAATTCAGCCTTATATGGAATTTCCGTTCGTCAGACCGAGATTTTGCTATTGACTTCTTTCAGATTCCACCTCACGATGTACCCCCTTGTCATTCACTAATAGTTCGCCACTACCAGACCCTATATGGGACTTTCACCCACAAGTTGTTATCCATGCCGAGCACACATAAAAACTCGAACCTATAAAAGTTTGAGTTTAATGTTCATATGGTGCCGTTGACGTAGATATCTACAACTTTTTCGGCTCTCTTGACGATCAATCAATTTACAACTAACAATTTAATATACTTTTTGAATTTAATCAATAAAAAATTATAAAATTTTAAAAATAATCTTGATTATTCTTAAATTAGATAGTATAATAAATAGAAATATTTTAATGTTACATATATGATGTAAAAAATGGAGGTTATTATGGATAAATTAAAAATAGAACTTGATGACAAAAAAGATGTTGAAGGATATGTATTGTTAAACTTGCATAAATATAATCAACAAAATTGTGAATATATAAAAGAAAATTCTTCTTATGCTCATAATAACGAGATAAATGGTGACTTTATTATTTACGACAATGATAAAATTATTGGTGGAGCCTTAGGCTATATTATGTGGAATTGGTATCATCTCACCGATTTCTATATAAGTGAAGATTACAGACATAAAGGATTAGGTTCACAAGTTATAAAAAAAATAGAAGAATTTGCATTAAACAATAATGCTATGGGCGTAAAAATAAATTCTTGGAGTTTTCAAGCCCCAAAATTTTATCAAAAGTTAGGTTATATTGTTTGGGGAGAGTTTAAAGATTGTCCTCCTGGTACTACACACTATTATCTATATAAGAAATTTTAATAGGCAGAAATCTTTATATTTTGCCTATTTTCTTTTTCTCCTTTTGAACTTTCTTCGTATCCCAGAACTTTGACCTTGTCCATAAGTCCTAACCCAGTAGACTTAAGTTAAGTACACTTTATAAAAATTTATTATATAAGATAGCTAAAACGATATAAAATATAGTACTAGAAAGTAGTAGAATTAAATTTAGGAGGACTTTTAGAATGGAAAACAAAATTACATATACAAAAGTTGGAGATTATTATTTACCAAACTTAACACTTTCAGAAAGCAAATATAAAAATTACCAATTAGGTAAATACGGAAGAATGAAATTAAATTATTTGAGAAATCATAAAAAAAGTGAATATATTATTTTGTTTATGAATGATCAATTAGATGAACATTTATATAATATTGATACTGAATGTCAAAAACAATTTGAAATTTTAATGAAACAATTTGCTGAAAAAGAAAATATAACTGAAGAATTAAAGACTAATAATCAAATAGAATGGGTTTGTAGAATGAATAATATTAGAAATTCAGTAGATGAAATAATAATTAATACATATATTTATGTTTAATAATTTTATAAAACATAGCAAGTTTTAATTCCTTGCTATGTTTTATGTATTAAGTACCTGTACTTCTATATTTATTTAACGCTAAATTCCATAGTTTTACTGCGATTATCCATAAAATTACAGCTACAAAAGGAGATAGATATATCATATAGGTATTAACTCCTAAATAAGCCATTGTTGGATAATATGAAACAAAAGCAAATGGTAAAATTACTGTTATTAGTATTCTTATGAACTTATTGTATATAGTTATTGGGTATTCTGTAAATGTATACATTCTATAAAAAGACCATATTACTTCATTAGACCTATATGTCCAAAACGATGAAATACTAAATATTGTATTAATAGCTCCAATTATCAGAGCTCCAACTATACTAAAAAAGATTATCTTGATAATTAAGAGTGCTGTTACTGGTATTGAAAGCTGTATTAACATACAAATTGTTATACCTAATCCTAAAGCAAAATCTGCTATTGATACAAATTCTCTCGAAGCTCCTATAATAGATATTAGTGGATGTACTGGTCTTAATAAAATTTTATCAAAATCTCCATTTCTTATGTATTTGGGTCCAATATCATATAATGCATCAAAGCAATACCCTGCAATTCCTATTGGTATTCTAGTTACTCCAAATAATAGTAATATTTGTTTAAAGTTCCAACCAGCAATGTTTTCCGTATTTTGAAATACTACAAATATAAATATTAAACTTACAAGTTGCACAATAAGTTGAGAGAAAATTCCAACAATGCAATCTATTCTATATATCAGTATTTCTTTTAAAGATACTTTTAATAGTGAAAAGTATAAGCTGATATTATCTAATACTTTCTTCATTTTATCCTCCATTTATTGTTAAGTTTTTAACTGCATGATTAAAAAATAATTTAGCTACAATATATAATATAAATCCCCATATAATTTGTTTTACTATCACAAATAATATTTCATTATAAGAAACTTGTCCTAGCCATATATTTATTGGTGTATATATCAATTCTTTAAATGGTAAAACTTTTGACAAATCTTGAAACCATATAGGAAATAAACTAATCGGAGCAATAATTCCTGAAAATATTTTAATTATTGCTTTTCTTAATATTTGCATTCCCCAAATTGAATTTGTATAAAAACCTACTGTTCCAACTATCATTTGTATAAAAAATGTTATTGGTACTCCTAATAATATTACTATTATACATAAAACAAAATCTAATAAATTAGTAGGTAATGCTAATTCCCAAAATATTGCACATAATATAAATGTAGCAACACCTACTATTGTTGCAAAAGCTAGTTCTCCTAAATTCATCCCAAAATAATATTGAAAGTATGATATAGGATTTAATAATTCTTTGTTAATATGACCATTTCTTATAGAATGAGCCATTATTTCATTTATTCCCCAAGTAGCTATAGAACTAAATGCTGTAGCTAAAATATAATATGTTATCATTTGAGATATAGTAAATCCCCCAGCATTTCCTGTTTGATTATATATGGCTTGCCATACAAATATATATACTATAATTTCTACTATTCTATTTAATGTAAATAAGTAAAAGTTTGATTTATATATATTGTATTGGTTAAATTGCATTTTAGCGAGTTGTATCATCGTTTTTAACATTTGTGTGCTCCTTTATATATTTCTTTTAATATATCTTCTAGTTCTGCTTCTTTCATATGTATATCTTCTATATTACAAAATTGAGATATTTCATCCATAATTTTTACTATTGTTGTCTCATCATGACTAAATTTTATTTTCAATTTATTTTCAGTTTGCTCTATTATTTCTGCATTATTTAATATAATATTGTCTTTTTTGTCTTTTATTATAAATTCGCTAATTACATATTTTCCATAAGTATCTTTGAATTTTTGTTTTTCTCCATCGTAAATTATCTGTCCTTTATCTAAAAGTATTATTCTATCACAAATATCTTCAATATCTTTTAAATCATGAGTTGTTAATATTACTGTTGTTTTCTTTTCTTTATTTATATCTTTTATAAATTTTCTTATATTTTCTTTAACAAAAACATCTAATCCAATGGTTGGTTCATCTAAATACACTATTTTAGGATTATGCAAAAAAGTGGCTGCAATTTCACATCTCATTTTTTGTCCTAAACTTAAATTTTTAACTTGCTTTTCTAATAAATCTTCTAAATCCAATATTTCGGTGAACTTTTTTAAATTCTTCCTATATTCATTTTCTGGTATCTTATACATCTTTTTTATTAATCTAAAGGATTCAATAACTGGTAAGTCCCACCATAGTTGTGTTTTTTGCCCAAAAACTGCACCTATATTTTTATTGTTTTCTATTCTTTTTTCATTAGGTATTATTCCATTTACCACTACTTTTCCAGATGTAGGAGTCAAAAGCCCCGTTAACATTTTTATTGTAGTTGATTTTCCAGCTCCGTTTTCTCCAATATACCCTACTAGTTCACCTTCTTCAATATTGAAATTCACACTTTTTACAGCTTGAAATTCTTTATATTTAGGTTTTACTAAATTTTTAAAATATCCTATTAATCCATCTTCTTTTTCAATAGTTTTATATATTTTTACTAAATTTTTTACTTCTATAATTGACATTTTTTCCCCTTTTTTCTCTTTTTATTAATTTATATAATAACAAAAAAATGTATTTTTATCAATGGTATGCAACAAAAATATCAAAATTCGTTGACTTTTAGCGAAAATCATGGTATATATTATTTGTATTCTATTTAGGAATACAAGAATATTGATATCTTCTTGGAAATTTTATAATTCCTCAGATGCCAGGCGAAAACGAGTCGCATAAGGGATTGCAAGCTGGTTATTAAAAAGTGTAAAATTTAAAAATAATAGTAAACTTGTCCAGTATTTATAAGTAATTAGGAAAGCCATGAGTGCAAAATTCAATATTCTATTTACATACACACTAAAAAAATGAGTACATAGTTAAAACTCAAATTTTGTTTGAGCTTATTAATTTTGTATTCTACGTGGGTAAATAGAGTATTGGTATATCGCTTATGGTCTTTTTGTTGTGTATAATTATTCTTGCTCTTTCTATTTATACAGAACAAAAAAGCTTAACAATTTATTTTTGGTATGTAAATAAATTGTTAAGATGAGCAAAAGAATATATGAATGATATTAAATATATTCTTTTGCTTTGGCGAAGCCAAACATAAATTATCTATTGTTAGATAATTTATGAGCCCTCCGCAAGGAGCCCACTGACATCTTTACAAAACGAAGTTTTGAAAGTGTCATAGTGGGTTACATACTTTCGTAAGAAAGTTATGTAACAGCTTCCTTCGGTCGCTACTTGCTACCTACAGAAAGGAAAATATATTGGACAAGAACAAGACAAATTATTCAGTAGCTAGAGTAGAAACTTATACTAAAACAAGTATAACTAAAGCTGAAAGACACAACGAAAGAAAAAATAAATCATATTCTAATATGAATGTTGATTTAACTCAAGCACCAAATAATATACATTATAAAAGATGTGAAACTACCTATAATGAAAAATTAAAAGAATTAATTGATAATACACAAGTATCGTTAAGAGGTTTAAAAGACAATGCAAAAATATTTGATGAACTTATATTTGATATTAACTCTGACTATTTTGAAAAACACGGTGGTTATGAATTTGCAAAAGAATTTTATGAGAAAGCCTTTCACTTTGCTGAACAAGAAATGGGAACTGATAACATTATATCAGCAGTTATGCATGCAGATGAGCTAAATACTGCTTTAACAGAAGAATATGGAAAACCTATATATCATTATCATCTGCATGTTGTAGCAATACCAGTAGTTATGAAAGAAGTAAAATGGACTAAAAGATGTAAAGATAAATCTTTAGTAGGTACTACAAAAGAAATAATCAATCAAGTAAGTCATAGTAAAAAATGGAAATCTGAACAATTACTAGATAATCAAGGAAATCCTGTATATGCTGAAAACGGAAAAGCAAAACTAATAAAATCATATAGCTTATTACAAGATAGATTTTTTAAGTATATGTCTGATAGTGGCTATAAAGACTTTATTCGTGGTGTAAAAGGTAGTAATCAAGAACATTTAGATGATCTACAATTTAAAATTAAAAAAGATACTGAAAGATTAGAAAACATTACAAATAAAGTTGAAGAAAAAGAATCTGCTTATAATTCCTATATGAAATATGATAAGCAAATTGAGAACATTTCCAATTTAGGAAAACAAAAGAGATTTTCTAAAAAAATTGAATTAGAACAAGAAGATTATGAAAATTTAACTGAATATGCTAAAAAAGGAATTGTTGCAGATAAAGAAATATATGAACTTAATAGTAGAATTGATAATTTAAGAAATGCAGTAGATAAGTGGAAATCTCTATATGATGATATTGTAGAAAAAACGAAAGATTACTTCCATGCTATAAAACTTGCTCCACAAAAAGTTTTTGACTTATTTAAAGGACTATTTGCTAAAGAGAAACAAGATGAGTTAGAAAAACAAAGAATTGAGCAAGAAAAAATACAAGCTGAAAGAAAAGCTCTTGAAGAAGCTAGAGAAAAAGAAAGACTTGAAAAGCAAAAACTAAAAAACTCTCCTGAATACAAGAAAAGGAGGGCTGACAGAAATGCAAGATAGTGAAAAAATATATAGAATTGAACTGACTAATGAAGAATACGAATTTTTAGAGAATTTAAAGACTGAATTTTGTAATAAACTCTCTAAAATGAACGATGAAGAACGTGCAGAATATTTAAAAAATTTTTATCCAGAACAAAATTTGAACTTTGAAAAAGAAATTAAAGGTACTGTTTATAAGGTAAATACCTATTTTAATAAAGATTCAGAACACACTATATTAACTAGATTTTTTGAAATCTTCCAAAAGTAATAGTTTTTGTGTTGAATTTTCAGTTTGAGATATGGTATATTATAAACACTACTTGAAATGTAGAAACTATAATTTTATATCGTATTTCAAGCTGTCTAGGGAAAGGAGAAATAAATGAAACAGCTAGGAAACGATAAAATCACTGCTTTATACTGTCGTTTATCAAGAGATGATGAACTTGCAGGAGAAAGCAATAGTATAAAAAATCAAAAATTAATTTTAAGTAAATATGCACAAGATAACAAATTTCAAAATATTAGGTTCTTTGTTGATGATGGGTATTCTGGAACTACTTTTACAAGAGCTGCCTTTATGGAAATAATGGAACTTGCAGAACAAGGAAATATTGGAACAATTATAGTAAAAGACCATTCAAGACTTGGAAGAAATAGACTTGTTGTAGGACAACTTCTTGAAGAAGATTTTGTTAGGCTTAATATAAAGTATATTGCAATAATGGACAACATTGATAGTAGTAAAGGGTTAAATGACTTCTTGCCTATTCAAGATTGGTTTAATGAAATGCATGCTAAAAATACAAGTCAAAAAGTTAGAGCAGTTCTTAAAAATAAAGGAGAAGCTGGAATTTCACTTGCTAATAATGTACCTTATGGCTATAAAAAAGATGAAAATGATAAAACAAAATGGCTAGTAGATGAACAATCAGCAGAAGTTGTAAAAGAAATATTTAATCTATTTATTCAAGGACATGGAACTTGTGAAATTGCTAAAATTTTAAGAGAAAGAAAAATTTTGACACCCTCAAAATATAATGAAAGTATTAGTACAAACTCAAATATAAATACTCAAGAATATCAATATAAATGGTGTGGAACTACTGTAGCTGGTATTTTAGATAGACAAGAATATATTGGAGATACAGTAAATTTTAAATGTACTACTCGTTCTTATAAAGATAAAACTAGAGTAAAACTCCCAAAAGAAGATAGAAAAGTATTTAAAAATACTCATGAGCCAATTATTGATGAATATACTTGGAATATTGCAAAACAATTAAGAAATAACAGAAAAAAGCCTACAAGGTCAGGTAAGAAAAGTATTTTTTCAGGATTACTATTCTGTAATGATTGTGGTAAAAAAATGTATTTCCAATCTCCTGTAAAGGACTTGAAAAATAAAGACCATTATAGATGTTCAAGTTATAAGCATGATACTTCTTTATGCACATCTCATTACATCTCAGATAAAATATTACAGGTTATTGTTTTAGAGAATATTCAAAGAGTAATTTCGTATATAAAAAGCTATGAAGATTTATTTATTCAAGAACAACTTGCAAAATCTACACAAGATGAACTAAAGCATATTTCTAAAAACAAGAAAGAACTTGAAAAAGCCAAAAACAGAGTAATTGAAATAGATAACTTATTTATGCATATTTATGAAGATAATGTATCTGGAAAGATTACAGATGATAGATTTAGAAACTTATCTTTTAATTATGACAAGGAACAACAAGAATTAAAAATTAAGATTAAACAATTGTCAAAAGAAATTGAAAATACTGAAAAGAAAGATAATGATATAACACAATTTATATCTAATGTTAAAAAATATACTGAAATAACTGAACTAACACCAGAAATTTTAAATGAATTGATAGAAAAAATATTAGTTCATCAGACAGAAAAGATAGATGGTAAAAAAGTTCAAGAAATAGATATACATTATAGAGGTGTTGGTATAATTTCTTTTCCAGTCAGTCTTGAAGATATGACAATGGTAATTGAAAAAATGTTAAATAAAAAAATATCAGCTTAAACAAGCTATTTTATGGTGGAGAACATTTTAGTGTACTTAACTAAAGCGTTCTCCCCTATGAGTTTTGACCTACATTCAAAACTCGGGCTCTGCGAGGCAATAAATTTTCTCCCACATGGATAAAATTTATTCAAATTAACTATCGCCACTTTCATTTTTGTTATCACAAAAACAAAACGTGCTACGTTAATTTGTTTCTTCTTGCATTTCTTCTCAGAATTTTACTGGCTTTACACCTACTGAAATAGGAGTAGGCTCTTTTGTGTAAATTACACTTGTATTTGTTTCATCTAGAATATAATCAAATACTGTATCTATTTCTTACATTTGAAATTTATCTTCTTCATTGATGTAGAGTATTCCAAACTTATAAGTTTCCATTTTATTATCTAGATCTAGTTTATGGTAATCTTCTAAAGGAAATACTCTAACAATAGCACTATTGTCTTCAGTAAAGTTGAAATAAAACATCTGCTTATCAACGTAGTAGGTTGATTCTGTATAATGAACATCATAGTATTGTCTTAATCTCATAATAATTTCGCCGACTTCTTCCTCTGGTATATAGTTACTAAACATTACACTACCAAGCACATTACCTAATATCATTGGCTTTGTTGTATCAATATAACCATTATCATATAATACTTGACAAGGTTTACAAATTGAGTCTCTAAAATTAATTTGTTTTACTGCTATTACTGTACCTATCATATCTACTTCAACATATCTCATTATTAAATCTGCTTGTTCTTCTCTAGTATAATCCTTCCAAGTTCTTGTTCTTGCTTAATTATCTTCATTTCAAACACCATCCTTTTCAGAATGATATTTGTATTGTCTGTTCTATAAACGTTAGAACAGATATGTTGTTGGTGCCATTGACGTAGTTATCTACAACTTTTTTCGGCACTTCTCACGATTGATACAAATATCAATCAATTTACTAAAGTATATCATATTTTTGATTAAATACAATACATTATTTAAGAAAATTTTATGATTTTGTTATATAAAAAAGCACCCCCTGTTTAGGGGGATACTTTTGGTCAGATTTTACATTTTTCTAAAACAATCCTCAACATTGTTGGATATCCGTTCTTAAAGTCAACTTCTTCAAATCTAACAAGTTCTAGATGTTTTGAAAATGTATTAATATATGTTGTTAAACGTCTATGATAATAGGTTAATTTTGTTTGATGTTGCAAACCATTTTTTATTTGGAATGGTATTTGATAAAATCTTTCATAATTATAATTAAATGGTTCTGCCAAAGTAATCTTACCTCTAGCCACCTTATCAGGCAACCAAAAAGCTGGATGTGGAATAGTTATAAGTACAATACCTTTATGTTTTAGTATAATACTTGTTTTCCGAATTGTTTGTTCTAATTCTTGAAGGTTGTGAAGTACCATATTATATACTACAACATCAAACTTCTTACTCTCATCAAAATCTACCACGTTCTGTTGAGTAAATTTCAAGTTAAAATGAGATTTTGCACAAACAATTGCAGATTCAGAAATATCGATTCCTTCTACTTTGGTTTCTGCAAATTTTTTTGCAATGCTCGCAGTTAAATAACCACAACCACAGCCAACATCCAAAATATCAATATTTGTTCCACTTTTTTTAAGATAATCTGAAATATTGCCATAAATAAATGGTTCTAATACATCCTTGAATGTAGCATCGATTCCTTTAGTCAGCTCGTCAAGCCGACTTTCATAGTCATATTGATTATTCATTAGATTTCACCTCTATATTTTTAATAGAAATATGATTGTGAGCTAGTATCTGACCATCACTAGCCACTTCAAATTTTTTTACATACTATATTCTAGCACAAATTTTTATAAAATTCAATCTTTTGATTATACTTTTGGTCAAAAAAAGACCGTTTCTTTTGAAACGGTTTAAGATTTTTGTGTTCATCAAAATTTTTGTTGTCTTGAAATCAAGTTGTATCAAGACTTTCAAAAAGTTCGACGAAAACTTGTCTTGGTGCAGCTAACAGGACTTGAACCTGCAACCTTCTGGTTCGTAGCCAGATGCTCTATCCAGTTGAGCTATAGCTACACGCATAATATTATTATACATTAATTTACTAAATAATTCAATCTTTTTTGATAAAAGTTATTGAAAAAAACATATTATTTGATATAATATAGTATATATTTGTTCTTGTAGCTCAGTAGGATAGAGCGTTCGCCTCCTAAGCGAAAGGTCGGCAGTTCGATTCTGCCCAAGAACACCAATATAATATGATACTTAAACTTTCTAAATTCAAGTATCAATAGATTTACTAACTAGAAATAGTTAGTTTTTTATTTGATTTAATAATTATATTAATTTTTATAATTAAAAATTATAATTTACTCAATAATTATATTTATACCAATCTCAAACAATTTATGAACAAACTTAAACAATGATATATACTATTAAATTTTTGAAAATAATTCATAAACTATTTTTCTTTCATTACCCTTTTATCAAAATAGTAGTGCTTATTACATATTTCAGTTAACTTTGGCCTGTGAGTAACAATAATGCAAGTTTTATCTTTTAAGTACTTATTAATCATATCATAAATTTTATTCTCTGATAAACTATCCAAATTTGATGTAGGCTCATCTAAAATATAAATATCTTTATCTAATAAAATTCCTCTTATTATATTTAAGCGCTGTTTTTGTCCTGCTGATAATTTAATTCCTTTTTCACCAACAATGGTATCTAATCCTTTCTCTAAATTATTTATCCATTCATCTAATCCAGCATTTTTTAAATATTCATTTAATATTTCATTTGGGATCCTTTTACCTAAACATAAATTTTCTTTAATGGTTAAATCAAATAAATCGGATTGTTGGGAGATATAAGCAATATCAGGAGCTTTTGATGTTGGAGTCCCATCTGTCAAATATTTTTTATTATCGACATCATAAAATCTACAAAATAAAGACAAAAATGTTGATTTACCTTGACCTGATTCACCAACAATACTAATTTTATCTTTCTTATTTAACGAAAAATTTGGTACTTTAATAACAGTATTACTTTCATCATTATATTTAAATTCAATATTTTTAAGAGTTATATTATTCCAATTTCTAATTTTATTTTGTGGTTCTTCTTCTATAATAATTTTTTCTATTTGATTATTTGCAGATTTAAATTTATTATAATGAATAAATAAAGATGCAACACCTTTTAATTCAACATTTAATCCGCTAAACATAGAAGAATAGAATACAATATAACCAAATACATCATCACCATTTTTCATTCTAAAAAATAAACTAACTAATATAATTGCATACATTATATAAACTAATGCATTAATACCATCGGATCTCATTGAATGGAATATATGAGATTTTTTTAATGGATTTTTTACGACATCAAATTTTTCATTCATTGTTCGTATTGCATAATTTATGGCATCAAAATTTTTCACTATTTTAACATTTTGTAAAAAATCAACAGCAGTTGCATTATATTTTGCATTTGTATCATTATATTTTTCTTGAATGCTAACATTTGATTTTGTAATTATAACATTATAAACTACAATAATAACCGTAAAAATTAAACATAATATAAACATAATATAACTTTGTGTCCATACTTGAATTAGAAATATAGTAATAGCTACGCCAAATCCATTTACTGTCATCATTATTTCATCAAGTAAAGAAACTGTTTCTTCACTTATTATATCTAATTGCTTTTTTAGATAACCTGTATGAGTATTATTTATTCTAGATATATTCATATTGCATAATCTTTTAAAATAAGCTATTTGTAAATCTTTTTTGCTAACTTCAAGAAAAGGTTCTACTTTGGTATTCCATAATATATTAAAAAATATTTCTAACATTTTAATTGCAATAGTAAGTATAATTAGCCATTTAAATTTTTCTAAATTAAATGGTATTGTTAAAAATATAGATAATATAACCGGCATTATATATAAAAATACATTTTCTAAAAAAGCATTTATAAAACATAATGTATACTTTTTTTTATTTAGTACTTTAAATGGATACATCATAAAAACACCTCAATATAATTTTAAAATAATTTTGTTTAATATTTTATATTTCTTTTTGAATATAAATTGTACAACTTTTTTCTCTAATTTTCCATAAAATGTTCTTCTATTTTTTCTTTTTTCTTAACTCTTTAAAAAAATTTGTGAGTATTAATGAACACTCTCTAGTATCTTCAAGATATTCATATTTTACTTTATGAGTTGTATTTATATCTAATATATTGGCAATAGATCCTACGCATCCATTTTTTTCATCTTTTGCTCCAATATATACTTTGTTTATTCTAGATTGTGTAAGTGCTCCTGCACACATTGCACATGGTTCAAGTGTTACATACATATCACAGCCTTCTAATCTCCATGTTCCAAGTTTTTTACAAGCTTTTTTTATACATAAAATTTCTGCATGTGAAAGACTAGAGTTGTTTTTTTCCCTCAAATTATATGCTTTTGCAATAATAATACCATTTTTCACAATTACTGCTCCAACAGGAACTTCATTAAGTTTATATGCTTTTTTTGCCTCTTTTAAAGCTACTTCCATAAATTTACTGTTCATTTTTCCTCCAAAAAATACATATGTTATATTTAAAATAACATATGTATAAAAAAAAGTCAATTATTTATCTTTGAAATATTCTTGTAATCCTAAGTATATTCCCCATGCAACTTTATTTTGATACGACTCTGTTTTTAAACTTTCGCACTCCTCTGGATTAGACAAAAAACCACATTCAACAATAACTGATGGAACTTCTACATGATCCATAATATATATATTTGAAATTGGCATAATTTGTCTATTATTTTCTTTTTCAATATTTTTATTTAAATTATTCTGAATACTATTTGCAAGTATCTTGCTATCGTCACTTTTTTTTTGATAAAAAGTCTGCCATCCACTATATGATTGTGATGGGGGAAATTTATTTAAATGAATTGATACAAAAATATCAGCATTGCTATTATTTCCTATTTCCACTCTATTTTTTGTATCACTTACTTTTAAATTTCGTATTCCTTTTAAATCATTTGAATAAATTCCATTCTCATCACTTCTAGTAAGTACAACTTTTCCTCCACTTTGTTCTATTAATTTCTGTATTTTTAGTGTAATATCCAAATTAATTTTTTCTTCTGTTGTTCCGTTAAAGCCGTACAGCCCCTTCATCTGGTTTACCATGACCTGCATCTAAAACTACTATTTTATTTGTAATAGGAAGGGCATTAGTTGGAATTACTTTATTATTCATAATATTACTAACACAATAAAAGCTCATAGATAAACATACCAAAAAGCTAACAAATATTAGTCTTTTATACAAATTAGATTTATTCATTTTACCACCTTATACATATATATGTATCTATTATATAAAAATACTATATTAAATTTTATCGATTTTATATTATGGATATATATTTACATTTTGTGTCATAGTATAAACTTCTAAATTTTTTCTTTCTTTTAAAAAAATATTTGAGTACAGAGCAATAAGTAGAAAAAAAACAACACTAATATATAATATAGCTTTCTGTTTAAATGAGAGTTTCATAACATCACCTATATTTAAATATATTAGTATTGCTTGTTTTTTATTTTAAAATTTATAAAATGTGATTAATGTTATTGCAATTATTCTTAGGATTTTCCAAAAAAACATTTGAATTAGTGCAAAAGGAGTTAAGAGTTTAGTTGAAAAATTATACACATTTTCCACTTTTTTTACATTAATTTCATCAACATTTTTTTCTTCTAAATATTCTTTTGATAATTTTGGTGCTCTACTTATTGCCCATAGTTCAAGAATAGTTCTTATAACTAATGAAAAAATAGCAATAATTAAATATACTAGATAAAATTTTTGTATGTTTACTTTAAGAAAAAATAATAGTAAATATACAACAAATATTACAATCTCCAAATTTGAAAGAATAAAATTTAAATTCTGTAGTATTTTAGGTTGTATAGAATGTATACATTCATGTGCTATAACACACAACCTTTCATAATTACTTTTTTCACTTTGCCTATCTGAAAGATATATAGTATTATTAAGATATACGTAATAGTTTCCTTTTATATCTTTATCAAAAATAGATTTAGTTTTTTTATTATCTAATTTATTTAAAATATCTTTTGCAATAATATCACTACTAGGAAGTTTTCCTATTATATCATCAACTTCTTTTCTAATACTACTCTTTTTATTAAATACCTTTATATTATCAAAAAAACTCATATAAAACCCCTTAAAAATCTATAATATCTTTTAAAGCATCTCCAATTATTTTTTGCATATCAGCAAGCATAACATTTATTTTCATTTCATTTTCAAGTAGTTTTCTTGATGTTTCATTTTGTATAACAATTGAGTAAAGATTTTGCATTTCATCTAACTTTTCTTTACTTTGTTCTTTTCCATCAATATATTCCATTTGATAATTTTTTTGTCTTTCTTTAAAATCCTTTAACCTATCATATGCATCTTTTTCCTCTTTTAATTTGTTTTTTAATTCTACATATTCTCTAAATTCAGGTGTATCTTTAAAGGCTCTTACCATTTCATGTACTTTATCATAAAAATTCATTTATTATCACCTTGTCCTTTCTTATTTCATTATATAACAAAAAAAGCAAAATGCCAATATTTTATATTAACATTTTGCTTTTATTTTATCTACTATTTAAATAATCCTTTTAATCTATCATTTGCTGATACTAATTCGTTATACTCTTTTGAAGTTAAGTTTGAATTTCCAGCGTTATAATTATTTATTTCATCTTGCATTATATACATAGTTTTTATATTTTTAGAAGAAAAATTAGTCCAAACAAAAATAGGAGTGTTTACTTTCATATCAACAACTGTATCTATAATTTCTCCCTTTTTGTTTTTCTTAATTTTTTTTGTAAATTCTATATTCGCAATAACACTTGATCTATTATCATCTGAAGCATAACTACCAAAAAAATCTCCTAAAGAATATATTGAATAAATATGATTTGTTTTTTCATCATTAACTTGTACCTGATCTTCTACTTGTCCTTGAACAACCATTGAACCTGTTCCAAGAACAACATTTACTCCATTATTAAATAACAACTCAACATTTTGTTTTTGATCACCTGAAGTAAGAAGACTATCTTCATTTGGATCATTTAGGTATGCTATTATATAATCAACATTTTTTGAATTTAAATATTCAATATCACTTTTTATATCATCTTCATTTAATGTATTAACTAAATACTTTTGGCCATTAGCTATTTTAACATTAGATTTAGTTGCATACGATAATATTCCAATATTTATTTCATTTTTAGAAATAACTAAAGGTTTATTTCTTTCTTCACTTTCATTTATTCCAACTTGTTCGATAGATGCTTCTTTTAAATTATTTATTGTATTTATAACACCCTTTTCTCTTTTATCCATTGCATGATCTGTTGCAGTAGCTACTGCAGAGACATTGAGTTCTTTTAAAGTATCTAATAACTGGGTTGGAGCATTATACACACTCTTATTACTATAACCTAAAGATTTGTCAGCAACTGGAGTAGATAGGCTTGCAACAACAACATCAAAATTATTTAATTTTTCCTTAACATTTTCTATTCCTTCACTAAAATCATAAGTATTTCCTGATTTAGATGAATTAATAATTGAACTAGTTAAGTATATATCACCTAATCCTGCAAATTTCAAGCTATAATTTTCTGTAGTTGATTTATCAGCTTTCTTAAAGAAAACATTCATAACACTGTTAACTGAATTGTATAACCACATTTTTTCTTTATCTTTTTTTCCTAAAGTATACATTACTAAAGAATATACTTGATAAATAGTAAATATAGCAATAACAAGCCAAACGACCATTTTTATTACATGTTTTCTTTCTAATTTATTTTTCCCTGTTTTATTTTTATTATATTGTATTCTATCCTCACTGTTAAAATCATTTCCATTTCTTCCTGTCCTCATATATCCTCCCTAATATATTTTTTGATATATTCAGAGTTATTATACAACAAATAAGATAGATTATGCAATACATTTTGTAATAAAATGTCAAATTATATATTATTATATATTATTACATATTTGCATTTGAATTGGAGAAAGCTTAGAATTTTTTGTATTTATTAAATTAGTCATATTCTCAATTATATCTGATTGTACCTTACAATCCTTATCATTTACAATATGCTTTTGCATATTCTTAATGCTTTTACACAAACTGTTCATGTTAAATAAATCAAATTTTTCATATGATTCATACCATTTTTGACATAGATCATTGAATTTATTATTTTTTTCAAGAAGCTTATTTATATTATTATCTATCTTAATTTTAAAATCCTTACTAAAAACATAATTTTTCATTTCATTTGTAATTTTAAATAATACAGAAGAAAAAATATTATTCTTCAAATATTTCTTTGAAATTATATCAATACCAGCTGATAATGCAGATGATAAACCTCCACTAAATGCAATTTTACTTATCTTGGTTATATCAGAAATAACATTTTTAGGTAAATTTAAAATTTCTAATCCCTCTTTTATACTACTTTTTACAGCTGTTTTTACTATCTCTTTAAAATCTCCTGTCTTAAATGCATCTTTTACATCTAAAGCTATTTGTTTTATATTCTCATTTACAGGAAGAGCTTTTATAATATAACCAATACTATTATCTACAACTTTTGCTACTGTATTAGAATATTCATTTCTATTTCTTTCTTCTTGAAAACTAAGTTTTTCATCTATATCTTTATTTAAACTTATAACATTTTCCATTAAAATCACCTTCCTACTATTTTATTTAATTGATAAAAATTCAAACAATCTTTCTTGGAGTTTATGACAAAATACATTATCATAAATAATTCCATTAATATACCCCTCTACCATTTTTAAATATTTAATATTCATTATTTTATTATCAAGTTTTAAAATCGATTTTATTTGCCTTATATCTAGTGAAAATTCTCCTATTTTATTTACAACAATCTTTATTTTGTTATTTTTCACATTTAAACTATTACTTAAAAAATCTAAAAGAAATTTTGCCTGTTTTAAACTAATATAATTTGGATTAATAACAAAAATTATTTCATCGACCCAGTCTATTAACTGACTAACATCAGTATTTAAATAACAAGTTGATGTATCAAAAACAACATAGTTATATTTATTTTCTAAATTTTCAAAAAACTTTTTAATATTTATATTATTGTTATTTTTTTGATTATAATTATTTTTTGAAATAATATACCATAAATTTTTGTAATAATTAGACTGATTTACATACTTTTCTACATTTTCTTCATTTTTTGATATTTCATTTATATACTCACTTGTTTCATAGTCAATACAATTAATATTACCTAAAATCTCTTGACATGAATTTTTTGAATCCATACTAATCAGTACTACGTCCTTTTTAGTATATTTAGCAATGCTATTTGCAATTAAATAAGATACAAATGATTTACCAGCCCCATTTGTCCCAAGTACTGCTATACTTCTTCTGGTATTATTTTCATTTGGTTTTTTATATATTGTCTTATATACTACCTTATCTTCTGTTTCAATTTGATTATATATAACATCTATATCAATTTCATTTCCTTCTATAATATTAAAAATTTCATTTGCATACAAAAATTTTCTATCATCAATATTTAATTTGTTTAAAATTATAACTATTTTACTTTTATTACTTAACTTTTTAAGGCTTAAAATATACTCTTTATAGCTTATATTTCCCGGTAAATCTAACCTTGTTAAAATTATATAATCATCACTATATCTCTTTAAATACTCAATAACATCTTCTTTATATGAAAAATCATAATTATATACTTTATTACCATATTTTATATTTAATTTTTCTTTTATTTCATTATTATCCAAAGCTACTAATATCTTTATAACTATCACCTTCTATTAAATTTTTTTCAAAATTATTTGCTTCTATGATTAACTTTGTATTATTATTGTTAAAACTAATTAATGACTCACCTTTTTCAAGTAAATTTATATTATCAAGTATTTCCCTATTTAATCCACTTATTTTGTTAAGTGTATTTATATCATTAAAGTCTAACTTAAAAATAACTTTGAAAAAACAATTATTTAAAATACTTTTTCCATAATTTATGTTCTTTTTTGAAAACAAATCTGAAATATCTTGTGTAATTACAATTACTCCTGCATTTAATTTCCTTATTGTTTTAAATAATTCAAAAATATATTTTCCTAAAACATTATTATCACTTGTTGAAAAATATTTCCATACTTCATCAATATATATTAATGTATCCTGTACTTTCTTTATTTCCTTATTTAATTTTAAATTTAAAATAATTTTTTGTAAAACATATTTAATCACAAATGAACATTCTAAAATATCAATATTACTTAAATCAAATAAAACTAATCTATTATCAAAATTTACATCAGTAATACCAAAAAGAAAAGGAAATTTAGCCTCTAGTATATTAATTCTATCTTTCAAATATTTAGATGTTAGTTCTAAAATCACATCATATAACGTTGGAAACTCTTTATTTTCCCTTAAAATACCATTTAAATAAACCTTGTTTTTATCCTTAATGTATAAAGAATCAATTGAAGAGTTTATATTAAATTTTTTATATGCATTTATAATACTGTCCCTTAACTCATTTTCATATGAACTATCTGAAATTTTTAAACATTTAATTAAAAGATTTAAAACCTCATTTACTTTAAATTCAAATACTTTTTCTTTTAAATAAAATATTTCTTCTTTTGTAATTTGCATTATGTTTATATGATTTTTGGAAAATGAAAATATACTTCCACCAAGTTTATCTACAACGTTATAATATTCACCTTCCACATCAAACACATATTGCTTTTTATTATTCATAAAATGCCTAATTAATAAAATTTTTGAAAAATATGATTTTCCTGCGCCACTACTACCAAGTATACACATATTTGAATTTAAGTAATTCTTTTTAAACATATCAATATTACAAATTATATTACCTTTTAAAATTCTACCAAAAATAACTCCATTTGGATCAAAAATAGTTTTAGTATAAAACAAAAACATATTACAAAGTGAATTTGTAGTAAAATTTCTATAATTTTGTTTTAATAATTGATGATTATTTTTACAGAAAGGCAAAGATAAAATATATTCATCTAAATGCCTAAAATTTGCAATTTTAGAAAAAACTTGTTTTGAATAAAGCTTACTTTGGAATCGTTTAAGTAATTTGAGCAATTCTTGACTACTATTAGAATAAAAAGTTAGAATAAAATTTATATAAAAAACTTCTTGATTATTAATCTGAATTTCTCTTCTAAGCATTGTAGCATCATCTTTAGATCTTTCGATAACATCAATATCAATCTGCGACCCTTTAGCTGTATTTATTTCAGATTTTGAAGTAGATAAAGAATATGTTAATTCTTTTAAAATCTTATAAGTATCCTGCTTTTGTATATATACACACATTGTATATTCACAATCTTTTGGTATACTTTCAATTATAGATAAAAAGTAATTTGATTTTGGATAATCATAGATAATAATACTTGCTATGTACTTATCATCTACCTTAATATACTTAAAATTTGTATTATCAATATATGATGGATAAATACTTTCATTAACTTCCATAAATATCCTCTTTGTTAATACATTCATATAAAAAATTTTCAATTTTAGTTTTATCTTTTATTCTGGTAACATCGCATCCACAATTTTTTAATATATATATTATTTTATCTATATCTTCTATTTGTTCTTGCTTTTTTAAAGCCACAATTAAATAATATTTTGCATAAAAAATTTTATCATCTCTTATCTTTACCCTCATATCATGTAAATACTTTTCATTATTAATACTTGAATTTTTAGAATTAAAAAAATTATTTAGACTTATTTTTTTATTAATAACTAATACTTGAAAGTCTACATTTATTTCCCTTAAAAATGTCGTATACGTATTAGAAATATTACTTTGAATATCTTGTGAAATATTAATAATTGGTATTGGATCAATTTCATAGATATATATTCTATTTAATTTATCTCCTTCTTTTGATAAAATGTATTCATCTTTAATATCTATAATATTATATACACTTTCAATATCAGCAAACCTTTTAAAATTTAGAATAAAACCACCACCTTTGAAAAAAATAATTATAGAAAAATAATATATTTTTAATATACCATTATTATGTCTATTTGTCAATGAATTTTGCTCTACTTTCGGTCGCAACTTTCGACAAAAAATATTATTCACAGATTTATATTAAGTGCATATAATTATTATATACATAGAAAAAAGGAGATGATTGTAGTGAATAATTCTAATCTTAATCAAAATCAAATGTTAAATTCAAAACTCATGGATTTATTATCAACAATAGATAAAAGTAAAATAGAACAAGTAAGTAGAATGGTAGAGAACATGTCAAGTGATGATTTGTCTAATTTAGTAGGTATGTTAAGTAAATCTCAAAAGAAGAAATAATATGAATGATACAGAAAATTTAGAAAAATCTAATGATTTAAATACTGATAATAACGAGGCTATATCAAACCTTATACAAAACATACAATCAAAACTAAACGGAGAAATCAATAATACTCAAGAAAAATGTAATATAGATAATACTGATATTAATAATACTGCTGAAGACAAATCAAATTTTGATATTGGAAAAATTATAGGAATGCTTGGGAGTTTAAATAGTGGGAGTGAAAACTCTGATTTTAATTTAGGAAACCTAGATCCTAAACTTTTTAGTAAGATTCAACAAATTGTTATAAGTATTGGAAAAAAAGATCCTAAAAAAGATTTATTAATTTCACTTAAACCATTTTTAAGGAAATCAAGACAAGATAAAATAAGCGAATACATAACAATACTCACAATTATAAAAGCTTTCGAAGCATTTAATGATAAAGGTAGTGATAAGAATGTATAATCAAAATTTATATTATCCAAAATATTATCCTAATTTTGTTAATCCTTATAACAATTATGCATATTATAATCCCCCTGCTTATACTGCCTTTTATCAACCTTATACTAATAACTTACCTAACTATAATTATATAGAAAATAACAATACAAAAGATTCTAAAGTAACAAATGATGCAACTTTAGAATCTAATTTTGCCTTACAAAATAATAATGAAGATAAACAAGATGATAGTATAAAAAACAAAAGAAAAGAAAACTTTAGACTTGGACCTATTGATATTTCAAAAGATAAGCTTTCAATATTTGGTTTTGAAATAGCAATAGATGATTTGATTTTAATAGCTTTAATACTTTTCTTATTTTTTGAAACCGATTGTGACTATTCTATTTTAATAGTCTTAGGATTAATGTTATTTAATGTTTCTTTTAGTAGCTTAGATCTTTTCTAAATATATTTTCTAAGCTATTTTTTTTATTATTTATCATATCTTTTTCATAATATTTCACTAATAATTTATCAATTTGTGTACTTGTTTCATATATTTTCTCATAAGGATCATTACCCATTAATTGACTTTCTAATTTTTCTTTTAATAAATTAATTTCTTCTATTAACATACAATCATCTCCTATTTTTTTCATAATAATACCATCTTCCCTATTAATTGTCAACATTTTTTGTCGAACAATCCATCGCAACTTTCGACAAAAAAATAGACATACACTTTATAATATATGTCTATTATATGCTATTTTTAAAATTTTATCCAACTATTTACCTTTTACTACTGAAATCACTTGATTTTCAACATTTAAATCTTTTAAAAATTCTTTAATGTCTTCTGGTTTTATTTCATTTAATATTTTTATATCACAATATAAATCTTCACCATATAAAGAATGTTCTATAATCCTTCTATAACTACTATTTAAGTTATCTGCTGAAAACTCAGTATAGCCAATTTTCTTTTTCTTTACTAGATTAAATTTATCTATATTAATTTCATCATCCTTTATTTTTTCTATATAATTAATTATATCCTTTTTCAAATTATCAACCTTAGTAGAACTTGCACTTATAATTACATGTGAAAAATTATCTGTACCTTCATAATCAAATGATATTTCATCAGCAACTATTCCTTTATTATATTCATCTTCATAGAAATCTGATATTTTTGAAAAATATAAATCAGAGATTATTTCACAAATAATTTGTCTTTTTATATTTTCATATTCACTCACAACATTTAATTTATAACCTATACATAGAAGTGGCATATATATTTCCATTTCTTTTATAATTTCTTTTTTGTTAATCTCCTCTGGTTCATGAACAATATATTTTTTAATTTCTTCATGGCTTATATTATTTTTGTCATACTTTTTTATATTTTTTTCAATAAGATCAATGGTTTCTTCAACATCTACATCACCAACTACAATATAGAACATATTTTGGGGACTATAAAATGTATTATAACAAGTATATAATAGCTCTTTATTGATATGTGAAATAGTTTCAACTGTTCCGGCTATATCAATTCTAATTGGATGGTTTATATACATCGCTCTTAAAGCATTAAAATATACTGAGAACCCAGGATCATCATCATACATCCCTATTTCTTGACCAATTATTCCCTGTTCTTTTTCTACATTTTCATCTGTAAAATATGGCTCTTTTATTAATTTTACTAACATTTCAATAGATTCCTTAAATTTATCTATTGTTTCAAAATAAAAAACGGTTTGGTCAAAAGAAGTATACGCATTTGATGATACACCCATTTTACTAAATAAATCTAATGCATTAGCACCTTCTTTTTCAAATAATTTATGCTCTAAAAAATGTGCTATTCCATCTGGAACCTTTATCCTTTTGCCAGTTGTTATATCAACAAAATCATTTATTAAAGATCCATATTTAGTTCCAAATAATCCAATTTTTTTACTAAATCCCTCTTTTTTACATATATACACCTTTAAACCGTTATCAAGAGTAGTAGTATAAGTCTTTTCACCTAATTCATTACTAACATTTACTGTAATTTTACGCATTATTTTCACCTCCCAAAAAGTATATCTTTTCAATAGTTATTTTACTAGCTATATCAATAATATCCTGTTTTGTAACCTTTTCAAACTTATCTACCATTTGTTCTAAAGTAAGTGAATCGTTTTTTAGTGAAAATAGATTAGATATAAACATTTTTGATAGTGCAATTTTCGAATCATTCCATTCTTTTAAATCAGATATTATACTCTTTTTAGAAGCCTCAAATTCTTCATCTGAGATTTCTCCATCTTTTATTTTGTTTATCTCATTTTCAAGAACTAGCTTTGCTTTTTCATAATTTTCTTTCTGAATTCCGGCATATATAATTATAATATCCTTAAATCTATAATATCTCGATCTTACGGTATATGCAAGTGATTCTTTTTCTCTAAAATTTTGAAACAACTTAGAACTTGGTGTACCTCCAAGTAAAGCATTATATACACTTAATTTATAAAAATCATTAGAATTTGGATTATTAATTCTTAATCCATATGAAAGTACACTTTGAGTTGTTTGTTGTGATTCTTCAACAACTTCTTGATTATGATTTAACTTTTGATTATATATTAATTCTTTATAATTTAATTTTGAAACTAATTTATTATTAAAAATATTATTTACTTTTTCCTCAATATCCTCATATCCAAGAAGGTTTCCTGATATAATAAAAGTTATGCAAGAATTAGAAATAACTTCATTATATCTTTTATATAAATCACTACTAGTAATCTTGTATATATCATCTTCATCACCATATACATATGTACTGAAGGGTTCATCTTTACACATTAATTCTTCCATTTTTCTTATACCATAACGTAATTTATCATCTTTTACTTCTCTTATTTTATTTAATATAAAATCTTTTTCTCTCTCTACAACTTCTTCATCAAATGCTCCATTCAAAACATTTGGATTATATATAGCATCATACAAAAATTCTAAAACTTCATTTACAACATCTGTATTATTAGGTAAATATTTTTTATTAATGCATTCACCTCTAAATTCTATGTTATATAAATCTCCAAACTTCTCGATTCCTATATCAAAATTAGCTCCATATAAAGAGTAAAGGTACATTTGAATTTCCTTTTGAGTTTTAAATTTCTTGTTTGATTTTCCAAGAACTGCAGATAATAGTGCGTTTTCAGAAATTTGCCTTTTATTTACAGGCATTGTAAAATTTATAGAGAAATATATACTTTTAAACTTCTCACTATTTATTTTATAAATATTATTCATTCTATCACCTCAAAAATAAAAGCCAAGGTACAAAACTTGGCTACTCTTATTATGCTAACATTTGTTTTACCATATCACTAACAACTTTACCATCAGCTTTTCCAGCAATTTTAGGTCTTATTTCTTGCATTACTTTTCCCATATCTCTTGGAGAAGCTGCACCAGTTTTTTCTATTGCTTCACTTACTAATTTTTTTATTTCATCTAATGTTAATTGTTCTGGTAAATATTCTGTTAATATTTCAATTTCTTTTTCAATTTTAGAAACAATATCATCTCTATTTGCCTTTTTATAATCATCTAAAGATTCCTTCCTTGATTTTATTTGCTTTGCGACAATTGCTTCCATTTCACTTTGAGTAAGAACTTTTTTATCATCCTTCTCAACTTGTAAAATTGCTGCTCTAAGCATTGTTATTGTATCTTTTTTCAATTCATCTTTTTCTTTCATTGCTTCTTTTAAAGCTTTTAGTAACTCCTCTTTCATTTTTATATTCTCCCTTCTTTATTATTATATTTATATATTATTTTATTATACTGTACTTTTTATTTTTTATCGTGATGTACAAAATTTTCACTAACTGTTTCATCCTCTTCTTTTTTGCTTTTATTCTTTTGATAGTTCATTAAAGCTATTACTATAAAACAAATAACTGCAAAAATTAAAATTATAAACTTCCAAATATCTGCAGATACTATTGTAACTGCAAGAATACAAAGAATACTTGTAACAGTGTATAAGAAAACTACTGCCTGTCTTTGTGAAAATCCCATTTTAAGTAATCTATGATGAATATGTGCACCATCAGGCTTTAACATAGGTTGTCCCTTCAAGAAACGTCTTATCATTGCAAACAGTGTATCAAATATAGGAACACCTAATGCTAAAATTGGAGCTATAATTGCAAGTAATGTATATCCTTTTGCAAACCCTAATATAGATACTACTGATAATGTAAAGCCTAAAAAGTTTGATCCAACATCCCCCATAAAGGTCTTTGCAGGATTAAAATTATATGGTAAAAAACCAAGTGTTGAACCCACAAGTACCGCAGTTATTACTATAGCCTCTAAACTTGCAGAAGTAGTTATAAAAATTACAAGTAGTGCCGTAGCTGAAATAGCTGATATTCCAGCTGCAAGTCCATCTAATCCATCAATTAAATTTATTGCATTAGTAATTCCTATAATCCAAAGTAATGTAATTGGAAAATCAAGCCATCCTAAATTAATAATATCTGTATAAATAAATGGAATTTTTATTCCAGAAAGCCTTACTCCAAATATATAAACAATAATTGCTGCAAAAAGTTGAAACAAAAATTTATATCTAGCTTTAAGATTAAAAATATCATCTATTAATCCCATTGCAAATATAACTACTCCACCAATTAAATACCCTATAAACTTTTTATTTAGTGCTATAGATGGAATATTTTTTGTAATTAAATAATAAATACCAAGGCCAATAAACATTGAAATTACAATTGCTATACCTCCAACTCTAGGCATTGGTTTATTATGTACTCTTCTTTCATCTTTTGGAATGTCTACTAAATTGTATTTTTTAGCCATTTTTATAACTATAGGTGTAAGAGCTAAGCATATAAAAAAAACAACTACGATTAAACTATATATTATTGCCATATTTCATTTCTTCTCCTATATTAATTTCTTCTAATTTTTTTATTTTACTAAGTCTTCTATCATGCCTTCCTCCATCATAAAAAGAATGAATAAATGAGTCCACAATTTCTTCTATATTTCTAAATTCTTTAGAAATTCCTAATCTTGCCCCTAAACATAATACATTTGCATTATTATCATGTCTTGTCATCTCAGCCATATATCTATCAGTGCATACTGCCGCACGTATTCCCCTTATTTTATTACATGCAATTGATATTCCAATACCTGTTCCACAAATAGCTATTCCAAGATTATTACTATTCTTTAGTACCTCAGAACATACTGTAAGTGCTATATCAGGATAATCATCCCCTTCTTGATTTGCATAGTTTGTTACATCTGCATATTCAACATGATTATCATATAAATAATTTATTATTTTTTTCTTTAATTCAATCCCTGTGTGATCAGAACCAATAATAACCATATATTATTCACCTTCTTCTAATTTTAAAATTAATTTATCAATATTTTCCACAATAACTTTTGCACAATCTTTATATACCTGTAAATTTAATCCCCAAGGATCATCTATATCCTTATATACCTCATTACTATTTACGTATTCTTTTAATGTAAATACCTTACCAAAAAGTTTTGGAAATAATTCTAAAACATTTCTTTTATGTTGCATGGTCATACATAAAATAATATCATAATTTTCTATATCAATATCATTAATATTTGTTGCTCTATGTTTACTTAAGTCAACGTTATAATCCTGCATTGCAATAATAGCATTGTTAGTAGACTGTTCTCCTGGAACAGCATATGTTCCACAAGACGAAATCATATACTTATCCTTATTTTCTAATTTATTAACGCAAAACTGCATATATCCATGTGCCATTGCACTTCTACATATATTACCTGTACATACAAACATTATTTTCTTCATACAATAACCTCTTTTTGTTGTTATTATATATCATTTTACATGTTTTTACAATATTAAATATATACTTTTTAATTTTTTATTTAAATTCTAGAAAGTAGTGCTCCTAGTACTATTCCCATTATATACATTAAATATATATTTTTACTTTTAGAATTTATTTTAGACTCTGGTAAAAGTTCACACGCTACTAAATATAACATAGCTCCAGCTGCTACAGAAAGACTTAATGAAATATATCTATCATCTATTTTTCCTATATAATTTCCTATAAATGTTCCTATACCACCGCATGCTCCTACACCTGCTGTTTCTATCATTATATTTTTATTCTTTTTCCCACTTATCTTGCTTGTTATTCCAACTATCATACCTTCTGGAATATCATGTAAAAATATTCCAAGTAAAACAGTTATCCCAAGATTTAATGAAAAACTAAATCCTGAACCTACAGCAAGACCCTCAATTATATTATGAATAGCCATAGAAATCATTACAACCAAAGCTACTTTTTTAGTTGCATTACTCTTCTTACTAAATTTATATACAAGAATATCTAATATATATATAACCATTACTCCAATTATAATACCTATTAGGGAATATATTAAACTTGAAATTTCAAAGCTTTCAGGAAGCATTTCAAAACAAACTATTCCTGTCATTATTCCAGCTGTTAGTTCATATAAAATTGAAATTGTTCTTTTAGTTTTAATATGAAAAATAGTACATAAAAAACCTCCTATTAAACTACTTAACACTCCAAGAATCATTGTAAATATACCAAGAATCAATATATTTTTCATAAATATTCACCCTACTTAAAATATATTCTTTTATATCTATTATATTAATTAATCTATAGATTTAAAAATTTGTAGAAAAATATAATAATTTGTTAACTTTTAATTTTTTTTGTGTTATACTAAATTTAGGAGGTTATATTATGATTGATTATATGAAAAGATATGCAAAAGGATCTATTGTATTATCTATTTGCCTTATAGTTGTTTCACTTTTTTTAATATTTAAGCCTGAAGTTTCATTGTCGGTGTTATTTATCTGCCTTGGATGTTTTTTACTTGTTGTAGGAATCATGCACACTATATCATACTTTTCTAGTCCAAAAGAATTTAAAGCATTTAGCTTTGAACTAATTGAAGGAATTGTATATATAATATTAGGTTTTGTATTAATATTTAATCCAAATATTATTAAAGCTTTTCTTCCAATAATCATTGGTTGTTGGATGATTATTAATAGTATTGTAAGATTTCAACTTGCATTCAATTTAAAATCATCAGATAATCCAAGTTGGGCATTAATGTTAATTCTTTCTTTTGTAACATTAATTTTAGGAATCGTAATGGTTATAAATCCTTTTGCAAGTATTGCAGCATTAACAATGATTTGTGGAATAATGCTTCTTGTATCTGAGATTATTAACATTATAGAATCTATTTCTATGATTAGATTTTTAAATTAGGAAAAGTGAGCTTTAAATATTAAAGCTCACTTTTTTACATTTTACTTATATTTTTCTTTTTATAGTATCCCCTATTCTTTTTACAACACCTTTTTCTTTATTCTTTCTTTTCATCATTTCTTGAAGTCTTCCTCTTTCCATTGCCTTTTTATATACTTCTAACTCTTTTTTTGCAATTCCTGTTTCATCTTTTTGACATACAGTCTCTTCAACTTCGAATCTTATCTTTTTATATTCATCTTCAGTATATTCACTCAATTTTTTAAGGTGTTTATACATATCATTTTCATTGAAAAATATATAACCATTTTTACCTTCAAGTATCTGATCTTTATTTACTTCATCCATTCTTTGAAGTACAGGAAGTCCCATAGCCATTGCTTCTAACATAGAAATGGAGTTCATTTCTGTAAGTGATGATGTTAAATATAATTTTGACATTGCATAATATATTGGTAATTTATCATGTTCGACTTTTCCTGTAAATCTTACTCTATCCTGTAAATTTAAATCATTAGCTTGTTTTTTTAAATTTTCAAGATCTGGACCATCACCTATTGCAACAAAGTAAATATTATCATCTTTTTTTAATGTTTTAGCTAAAAAATCTAAAGTAACATCTACACTTTTTTCTGTTCCCATTCTTCCTACAAAACAAGCTACAAAAGCATCATTAGGAATATTTAATTCATTCCTTATTTCGTTTACCTCTTTTACATCAATTTTTGAAGGATCAAAAAGTGTCATTTCTACTGAGTTTGGTAAAATTCTAACTTTTTTTCTATGACTTGTTTTCTTTATATATTCAAAGCACTTTGGAGAAGGACCAACTATAGCCTTTGATTTTCCAGCATATAAACCTAAAAATTTATCTAAAACTTTTCCTCCAACCATTCTTGCAAGTACTTTTGGCATAACGTAATATACATAATCATCATATGCAGTGTGCAAAGTGTAGACTAGAGTTTTCTTTAATTTTTTTGCAGCCCATATTCCAAATAACCCCATACTAAATTCTGTATGAACATGAATTATATCTGGATTAAATTCTCTTAATATTTCAAGTCTTTTTTTACTATATGGATATGCTACACCAAACCCGTATATACTTTTTATTGCTTTAGCTGGACAATAAAGTACGCCATCTTTTATATAATGCTTTTTGGTTGTTGGACTACAAGTTACAACTAATACCTCATGACCTAATGCTGTAAGTCCATCCTTTAACGTTTTAACATGTGTTGTTACTCCATTCATATATGGAAAATATGTTTCTGACAGTAATGCAATTTTCATATATAATTCTCCTATCTATTTTGACAAATAAATTATATTACACATTATATAAAAAAGCAAGAGTTTTATTTTATATATTTTTTCTAAAATATATTATTAAATCTGAGACATTTATATTATATTTTTCAACAAAATTTATATCATCCTTTTTAAAAATATATACATAATCAAATATTTCTTGATTTAATATATTAGATACTAGTTAAAATAAATATGATATTATAAATTCTTTAGGAATATCATATTTATTATTAATTTTTTCTAAATAATATTTATTACACTGCTCTAATATATTACTATAACTTAACATATAATCACCAATTATATTATATGAAAAGCTTTAATATAAATACATGTGAAAAATAAAGTCAAGTAATAAACCTGACTTTATCTCTATATTTTCTTTTCTTCTTCAATAATTGTTTTAATTATTTTAAATGTTTTTTCTAAATTATTATTTGTAATAACGTAATCGTAAATATCTGTTTTTGATTCTTCATATTCAAATCTATTTAATCTTAATTCAATTTCTTCCTTTGAAATGTTTGCATCTCTTAAAATCAATCTTCTTTTTAACTCATCCATTGGTACTCTTAAAAAAATTGTTATAACTTTAACATCATTTTTTAATATTTTTACTAATTCTTCTGTACCATTAACATCAATATCTTTTACAATTATTTTTCCACTTTTTATCTTTTCATTCATTAGTTTCTTTGAAGTTCCGTAATAATGATTATGATGAACATCATATTCGTATAGCTCACCTTTATCAATCATCTCTTTAAATTTTTCTGTTGAAACAAAATGATATGCTTGTCCATCTTTCTCTCCATCTCTCGGACTCCTATCTGTAAAAGATGGTAAAGATTCTACATTATCCATTCTTTTAATTAACTCTTTTTTTATAGTATCTTTTCCTGCTCCAGATACTCCTGATAATAATACTAACATATATTCTCCTTTAATAAAAAATTACATTAAATATCTTTTATTATAGCATACTTTTATTTTTTGCTCAAGTGGCATATAAAAATTTTATCCTATTGCACATATACCTCTTTGACTTACTATTTGACTTACTATTTGACTTAAATATTCTTGTCTTATATAATTAACTTTTATTGCATTAGATTTTATTTTTTTATCATAAAAGTAAGAATACCTCTCCCTTGTAACAAATATATCTTCGTGACCTAATAATAATTGCTTACACTTTAATGGAAAATCATTTAATAATCCTGCATAAAAAAACGTGTCTTAAGCAATAAGATGTTCTTCCTTCCTATTGAAATGCTTTTGGTATTTTCATAAATAAATCTTTAACTGAATTATATTCCTTATTAAATTTTATTGTTTCTTCATCAATATTTAAGTTATCCCAAGTCAATCCTCTAATTTCACTTACTCTTACTCCAATAAAAAAATGGATTAATACATCTATATACCACTAATTAAAGCTTGTATATGATAAACTAAAATTTTACACTTTACATTATAATAAAATTAATCTATTAAAAAAAATAATTTTGGAAAAGAGGGAGGGTTCGTATCCTCGCTGCCCTTAGGGACGTTACCAGTTTAGCAAATCTTTAAATTGTATACTCAAACCTGTTTATTTTCAAACGTTTTAAAATTTCACAGTAACTATCCATTAAAATTTCATTTTCTATTTTATTTTTATTATATTCAAAATTTTTTACTTATAAAACACAGTGATCAGACATTAATTATTCTGTTCACTGTGTTTAAAAATGTATTAATTTTCTCTTATTTCCTTAAGCTTCTTAAGATGAAATTTTCATCCCATAAAGTTATCAAAATATCGATATTAGAAATATATCCTTGATACCTGTATTGTATACTTTGTAAATCTATATTTTTCACTTTGTTAATGGTAATAATTCCCTCTTCTACTTTAAAATAATCACTATCTATAACATTTGTTATACAAACATTCATATCAACTTCATTATACTTTTTTTGTAACAAATGACTAACTATATTACATTCTTCAAGGGTCACAAAGCTTTCCCGAAAATTCAGATATTTTGTCCAAAGTATAGCAGCAACAACATAGCTCTTCTCCATAAAACAAGTATTCATTACAATCACTCCTTAAATTTAATTTATGCTAATTTTTGTTTTATTCATTATAACACTTTACAGTTATATTTTCAAGCAACGCTCTATACTTTTTTTTGCAAGTGAGAAAACTTACCAAAATATTTTTTTGCTTTTCAACATTCGTATAAAAAATATTTTCTCCTCAATTATTTATACACAATACTTTTATAACTATCATTATCCATTAAAAATTCATTGAATTTTTGAATTTTAATGCTTTTAATCTTTTTTTTATTAAAAGAACTTCTTTTTTATCAGCACGAGTAACAGATTTTCTTATACAAGTTCCGTTTTGTCTATATATTTTTTCTGATAATTCATCAAGAGAAGTTTCTCTTGTTCTTTTTAAATACTCTTGTTTTGCAAATCTTAATACACAATTGCGAATACATATTTTCATATATGCATCTAATTGATGAACAATATCCTCATACATATCATCACCCCCTTTCCTGATTGGACTGGGGGTGTTTTTAAATATACAAAAAAAGAGCTACTACAAATTGATTTATCTATCTTTTGTAATAACTCTTTTAAGCATAATTACACACGTTTATTTAATTATAAGCCTATTTTTGAATAGACGCCCACAAAGATTTTATCATAAGCCATTTGTCGAAAATTGTTACATTATAGAAACATATTATAAAAATATACAAAAATTTATATTTTTTTACAAAAAATATAAGGTAAGATATCCTACCTTAATGAGTAATTATTATGTATTAACCTTTTTATTAAAATCTGCATAAATATCAATAACCATTCTATTTTTAAATTTTCAGTTTATCTATATCTAATCACATATTAATTCATAGCATTCGCCACTAATCTATAATTTAAATTCATATCCATCTTCAACTAATTTAAAATTATTTATTTTACTATTTTTTAAAGAATTTCTTGTATCATCTCTTAAATGTGTCGCAATTATTGTCTTTTCAATACTACTTTCTAATAATTTTTTAATATTATTAAATCCCAAATGATATATATCTCCTATTAATACTGAACAATCTGCAATCATAATTTTACAGTTATTATATATGTTTTTTATTCCATCACACATTGAACTATCTCCTGTTAACCCCAATTTGTTATTAATAACAAAACCGTATGCTTCAATATCATAATGATTAACTTTAATCATATTAATTTTATAATTTCCAAGATATAATTCATATTCTTCATCTTTAATTTCAATAAACTCAAGATAAGTATCTATAAATTCATTATAGTAATTCCCATACATCAGATTTAAAAAATCTGTTAATTTTTGTTTTAAATATAGTGGACCAATAATTTTAATTTTATGTTTTATATTTAGTACATTTAAGTTAACTATTAATGGTGCAAAATCTAATATATGGTCTGAGTGAAGATGTGATATTAATATAGTATCTATTTGTGATAAATCATATTTTTCATTTAATAACTGTTTCAAAATTCCAGGACCTACATCAAACAAAATCTTTTTATCAATAATTATGCTTGCACAATTTCTTTTTGAATATATTGACCCTGTTCCTAATATTTTTACTTCCATTACTTATCCTCTCATATAACTATTAAATTATTCAGTAAATGAACTAGGATGATATGCTGTTATTCCAAGTTCTTCTGCCTTTCTTATAACATCCATTCTATCATCAACAAAAGCAACATCCTTTATATTTATATTATATTTTTTAGTAAATTCAAGTATTACTTCTGGTTTTAACATCGTAGAACTAATAAAAATTATATTTTCTTTTTTAAAATTAGGAAAGTTTTTCTCTAACCAAATATATTTTTGATTTACTTCATTATTAGTAACAACTGTACCTAAAACGAATATTTTATTAGAATCTAATTGTGAAACGACTTTCTGCATGGTTTTTAGTGGTCTTGATTTAAGAAATAAATCTCCAAATAGCAAATCATTTAAAGTCTGACATCCTAATTCTGGATTTCTCCCTGCATAAACTTGGTCGTGATGTCTGTATTCAGATAAAGTTCCATCAACATCAAAAAATACATACTTTTCTTTTAATTTTTCTAACATAATATTTTTCCTCCTTTTTTTATTTGATTATATTCTTTTACTAAAACTCTTTGATATTCATGATACATTTTATTTACAAATTCTTCAGGTTTACCACATAAAATAGGGTGGCCTTTTTCAATTGGCTCTTTAATTTTTTTATCAAACTTAGCTGTATATATTGTAGCTACTATTTTCATATTTCCTCTTGACTCATTATATTCGTATGAAATTAGGTTTTGGTATAGTTTAATATCTTTTATTGTGTATCCTGTTTCTTCTATCATTTCTCTTTTTATAGTTTCTAGGCTTGTCTCATTTTTTTCTGTTCCACCTCCAAAGAAGAAGTATTTTCCGTCATTTGTAATGGCTATGTTTCCATTTTCATCTTCTATAATTGCATATGCACATTTCCTTTCTGTATACTCTATATTAGGGTCTTTTTTACATATAATTCTAGTATTGTTCTTTTCTTTCTTTTTTCTCATATAAATTAGTCTATAGCAAAGAAATAATTGAAAAGTCATAAAGAATGCTGAAAGTCCGAACATAAACCTAAGTCCTTTTTCATACATTATTCCACAAAAGAAAACTCCTATAGCCTCTCCTAAAAATCTTACAATATATCTTATATTTGTGAAAGATAATTGATTCTCTGTTCCTACTGAATTTATGTATGGTCCATCACAGACATCTTCATATGCTGCTCCAATTAATATTGACCAAGTAATCGCTATAAAGGTTATAATCATATTATTTGATATAAAAGCTAGAAAGTAGCCTATAAATCTTATTCCAAACTTTATAGTCATAGTTACATAGTCATTCTTTGGTGTTAAAAACTTTAATGCTATAATTCCTAAGATATCTGACATAAGTCCTATTATAAGCAAGTAATTTGTTGCAACATTATCTGAAAGGTCATAATAATTTGTAAGTATTAACATTTTTAATCCTAATGCTGTAAAATTTGCTATACAAGTAATTAATATATAAACCAAATATATAATTAATATTTTATCTTTAAATAAGTAATTTTTAATTCCAGTACTATTATTATTTTGTATTGATTCATTTGAAATTTTTATATTAAACATTGGAAATGCTGATATAAGCAAAAAGATATTTGAAATTATCAAGCACATATTATAATCTATTAATCTTCCAAATATGAATTTACCTATAAAAATACCACCAAATAGAATTCCTATATCTCTAAATAAATACTCTGTTAATTTTCTTTTGCTATATATTTCATTAGTTTTAACAATTGTTGTAATTAATGGATATATACTTGTTATTACTATGTATTCTATAAGTATGTCAATTACAACAGATATATTGATTACAACTTTAAAGTTTGTACAGTTTAAAAAATATAAAATTAGTAGGTTTAAAAATTTTAAAAATAATGTAAAGAAAATAAATTTTTTTAATTTATTTAATTTAACAAATTTTGCAACTAAAAATATTCCTATTACACTTACAAATGTCCCTATACTTAATACATTACTTATATCTGTTGCTGAAAATCCATTATCTTGCATCCATAATTGTCTATAATTTCCCCATAACCCAACAGAAATACTAAATAAAGCTAACATTATTAGTATTTGATTTTCAGTTTTTATTCTTTTCATTTATTGTTCTCCATTTTACTTATATATTTATAAATTGATTCCCAATTTTCTATAGTTACAATATTATCATAATCCTGTTTATCTTTAGAAATTCTTATAGATGTTATTCCTTCATTAGAAATAGATATACAATTATGTAACTGATCATCTATAAAAATATCTATATGTTTTTCTTTGCATATATGAGCCTTATTTATTGCATTTACAATTAATTTATCATAAACAATACTGTTTTTATCCAGCCAATCTTTACTAAAATTATAAGGGTCATCATGGAATTCATATGCCCTAGCTGTAATTATATAAATCTCATTTCCTTTACTTCTTAATTTATTAATCACATCTACTGCTCCATCTCTTGGTATAGCATTATTTACAATTTCTTCTTGTATGTCTTTCAAAAAATATTTCAATTCATCATAACTAAATTTAAACTTTTCTTTATAAAAATTTGAATCATTATTTATATCTTATAGTAAATTCTTTTTATCAATATTTTTTCCTAAGCTTTTTGCATAATTATATGCTGCCATGTTTAATTCTGCTTGAACATCAGTTAATGTATTATCTATATCTATTCCTATCCTCATTATTTATCACCATACCACATTATTAAAATTTCTTTTAGTATATAAAAGCTTGTTATTTTGCAATATTTATCTAATTTACCGTATTCTTTATTTTCTACAATTGTTTCATAATTTTTCAAAATATCTAAATCTTTTATTTATCACTTTTATATATTTCACCAAAAATTTATTAATTTTCATTTTCATAATATGGATTTAACGATTTATAATAATATCTTGGTGCATTTCCAATTTTATATTTTTCACCTTTTTTAGCATCATTAATAATTTCGTGTGCTGGTTCAAGGTATGCATCCATACTATCAGCATAATTTATAATTATAACTTCAAGCATTTTAGGCAAAACTAAAGCTCCCCATTCACTATATTCATTCATATGACTACCTATCATATGTATAACCTGATTTTTAAATTGCTCATCTATATCATAATTTCTTAAATAGTTCTCGACAATATGTGTCCCTTCATAAGAATGTCCTAATAAATCCATACTATTACCATTTATAGAATTATAATTTTCACTATCAGAAAAATCATTAAAATCATTGCATTTTCCTATATCATGCACTAAAGCTCCAAAAACTATTAAATCTTTATCTACATTTAAGTTAGGATACAAATTGCAAATTGCTATTGCATTTTTTGTAACACTGTATATGTGAAATAATAACCCTCCTTTGAAAAAATGATGTGAACCAGGTGTAGCAGGTTTATTTATTAACTTCTCTTTATAATCATCATATATTTTTTGACAACACTCTTTTAATACTGGATTCTTAATCAAATTAGTCATTTCTATACACTCATTATAAACATTTTCTAATACTTTACTATTCATATTTCCTCCTTTATATTTTTAATATATATTCAAAAATACCAATCTATTTTTATATTATTATAATTTCATATATAAAACTGGATATGGCGCTCCTTGTTCATCTAAATCTGTTCTTTTGTATGTTTTAAATCCCATATATTCATAGAAGCCTTTTGCATTAGTATTTTGTTCATTAACAACAACTTCATTAATATTATAATTTTCTATACCATAATTTAATAATTGCTTTCCTATTCCTTTTCCTCTTGCATCATTTTTAATAAACAACATTTCAAGTTTTCTATCTTCTATTTTCATAAAACCAATAGGTCTATTATTTTCATTTTGTACCACTATTAAATGTGAAACATCAACTAACGCTCTTGGTACATAACTTTTTATGTTATTTATTTCTTTGTTTGATAAAAATAGATGCGTTGCTTTTACTGAATCTTCCCATACCTCTAATATTTTACTTATTAAAAGATTAGTTCTATTTTTTGCCTCAAAAATAGAAATTTCAGTACTTCTAAAAATTAAATCTTTAGCCACATTTTTCCTTCCTTAAAGTTCATATTTCTTACAATATCACATTTTTAAAAGCCTTAAAGAATTCTAAACACTAAAATTCACAATGCTAATGCTTAACTTTACTAGCTATTTTTCATTATACCATATTTATTAATAATTATAAAGTAGATAGTTATTAATAGCACTATTTATTCTTTTTTAAGTAAATATTTACTACTTCTAATAAACTTATACACTGTTATAACTATTAACTGATTAACTTTAATCACAAATGTCTTGTACAAACATAAAAAATATATATATGGAGGTATTTATGAAAAAGAAAATTTCATTTAAGTGTATTTCAAATTGTTCTTGTAATTCTAACTACTGTATTAGAATATATCACAAAGGAAAAATTATATATAATGGTTGCATAGATGATATAAATGAATTAACATTATGTTTTTTGTTATTTAGATGCTACACTGTAATTATACAAAATTGTAATGAGCTTATTCCTATGACTTATATTTTAAATTTATGTCCTACTAACATATGCTACCAAAAATTTTTCTTCTTTTTTAAAGAGCAAAATGTAATACCCTCCTTTAAATTTATGGTAACAGATAAAAATTATCCTGGATTACCAATAGAGAAAGGAGAATTAATGTTATGTCGGTACAACATAATATACCAATAACAAATGGAAAGGGAAGTTTAGCTTTAGCTAATGGAAATTACACTATAACAGCAG